>Ga0214919_10000086_pt1 | contig 143665 bp, 207 predicted proteins | sample LL1503_MetaG_FD_177994 | JGI IMG/M metagenome (GOLD analysis project Ga0214919, IMG submission 177994) | Freshwater microbial communities from Lake Lanier, Atlanta, Georgia, United States - LL-1503 | ecosystem: Environmental > Aquatic > Freshwater > Lake | place: USA: Georgia | collected...
TCTATCGGTTAGGACACTAGGTTTTCAACCTGGTAAGCGGGGTTCAACTCCCCGTAGCAGTACCATATAAAAACATACTTACCAATCGCCCTCTTAGTAAAGGGAGATAACGACTAAGCGTTGAAGACAGGTTTAAAAGTATGTTTCTATATGGTTGTTCTAAAGGCCGAGCCAGGACGCATTAAATGGACCTTGAAGGTCAGCCCGCGATTGTGGATGCATGTCAAAGGGCAAGGCGGAGAACATTAAATGAAGACGGCCGCTTCAGCCATTCTTTTTTGGTGCGTTCATATAACGGTCATTATCTCGGATTGTCTATCCGAAGACGGGAGTTCGACTCTCCCACGCATCGCCAAGTTTTGTTGTTTGCAGTGAGTCGGTCTCCGATAAACATTAAGTTGAGATTGCAACAACAAATTTATTTTCATATGGATGTGTAGGAAAACTGGTAACCCCAGAAGACTGTAAATCTTCCGCCTCACGGCTCTGTTGGTTCGACTCCAACCGCATCCACCAAGTTTTGCGTATAGTGTAATGGTAGCACCAAGAAGTCCGAGACACGAAAGTGGAGTAGGCACCCAATGCTTGGACGAGGTTCGATTCCTCAACGCAATCTATTTTTTGGGCTGATAGTGATAATGGGAGCATAGTGGCTTTGCAAGCCTCGGGTCGGGGTTCGATCCCCCGTCGGTCCACCAAGTTTTGTTAGAGTGTTAGCAAGAGAAAGTCACGCTATCTAGGTTTGTTCGAACAACCGAAATAGTAGAAGGCAATGGGTTCGACTCCCACCTGGGCACGTAGTGTCCATGGGCAGAAGGTTGCAAGCTGGACAAGTATCCCAAGTGACGTACCGAGTCTCGGCCTAGGCTTTACGTAAAGGGTGAATGGTGCTTATAATGTGGTAGCACTACTCTAACAAATTCAATTTATGCGGGGTTCGTATAGTGGTAATACCTTAGCCTTCCAAGCTAAAGCGAGGAGTTCGATTCTCCTACCCCGCTCCAAAAATTATAGTGAGTTGGATGAGTGGCTTAAATCAGCAGTTTGCTAAACTGCGGGGTGCCGAAAGGTGCCCCGAGGGTTCGAATCCCTCACTCACTGCCAGTTTATTCCCTAGTAGCTCAGCGGTAGAGTAGTTGGCTGTTAACCAATTGGTCCGTGGTTCGATCCCACGCTGGGGAGCCAAAATATAACAAAAATAGTTGGGACGTTAATTCAGCGGTAGAAGGTCTCCTTTACACGGAGAAGGTCGGCAGTTCGAACCTGTCACGTCCTACCATAGATAAACACATTCAACGGCAATCATAACGATACCTGGCAACTGGACGCAGGGGCTATCGCAAAGAGTAGGGCACTACCGCCGTAAAGTCAGGAAACGAATGTGTTTTTCTATGGTTATATATTATGATAAATATTATCGCGGAGTAGGGGAGTCTAGCCGTCCCCGGAAGTCTCATAAGCTTCAGATCGCAGGTGCGAATCCTGCCTCCGCATCCATTCTTTCTCCGGTTCGCCTAATCTGATCATGGCACCTCGTTTGGGACGAGGAATAATGTGAGTTTAAATCCCACACTGGAGACCAACAATAAGCCCTTATAGCTCATTTGGTAGAGCAACCGTCTTGTAAGCGGTAGGTGGTCAGTTCGAATCCGACTGAGGGCACCAAACAATGCGTCTGTAATTCAATTGGATAGAAAGTCAGTCTTCGAAACTGAAGGTTGGGAGTTCGAATCTCTCCAGACGCACCATATAAAAACACATTGAATAGCTACAGTGGAACAACACTGAACTTAACTAGCCCGCGGCGTGTTAAGAGGTGCCATGAAGATGGGCTATCACAGATTCAAGTTCTACAGTGTGTTCCTATATGGTGTTGGTAGCTCAATGGTAGAGCCTCGGATTGTGATTCCGATGGTTGCGGGTTCGAGTCCCGTCCTTCACCCCAATAAAGAATAATGGAAGGCCAACCCAACTGGTGATGGGATCTGTCTTGAAAACAGCCGAGCGTTAATAGCGCCTTTAGAGTTCGACTCTCTAGTCTTCCGCCAAAAATGTATCTCTAGTGTAATGGCAGCACTATGTTCTCCAAAAGCATCAGTCAAGGTTCGAGTCCTTGGAGGTACGCCAAAGTTATATGAGGATTCCAGAGTGGTCTAATGGCGCAGTCTGCAAAACTGTTGGTCGTGGGTTCAAATCCCACTCCTCATTCCAATATCATGCGGGATTAGTTTAATGGTCAAACGAAACCTTGCCAAGGTTTAGTCAGGAGTTCGATTCTCCTATCCCGCTCCAAATAAATGCCAGCGAGACTTGGAAGTCAGAGAGGTCTTATAAGCCTTTTAGCGCCAGATTAGCGTTCTTGAGAGGGTTCGATTCCCTCCGCTGGTACCAAATATAGTTATCGTTCACTGTTGGGGTGTCGCCTAGAGGCCTAAGGCACTGGTCTTTGAAATCAGTATCATGAGTTCGAATCTCATCTCCCCTGCCATGCATTTGCCCCTTTAGTTAAAAAGTATAACACCGTGCTGATAACGCGGAGTCGCAGGAGCGTTACCTGCCGGGGGTACCAGCCGCTTTTGTAGATATGGTTATTACGCTAGTTTGAAGCACTAGAGAACCAGGATCAAAACCTGGAGGCGGCACCATTTATATGCTCTTATAGTAAAGTGGTATTACACGGCTTTGGTAAAGCCGAGTTCCAAGTTCAATTCTTGGTAAGAGCACCAATCAGGAGAAAAATATGAGATATGTAAAAATCGCTGCTCCTTGGTTGTTCCGTGCATATATTGTATGGAGCGTATGTGCCGATTTATTTTTAATTGGCTTGGCTGTATGGTATTTTTTCTTTTAAGAAATACAGATGGCAAACGTCAAAAAGTATCTAGTCCTGTCACCCACTTTAAATAAAGGTTGACAACAAACCTAAATTGTTGTATAATAGATTTTTAAACGAAAGAGATACTATATGAAACGAAAATCTCGTAAACTATAGTGTCAATCGTAGACCCCGTATATGGTCCATGGTTGGCACATTAAAGACAATTAATATGCACAACCTACGCTAAACTTTGATGGTGAAGTCCGGCCTCTTAAGCCGAGAGAACTGAGTTCAAGTCTCAGAGCGTGGACCATAATATGGGATCATAATTCAAAGGTAGAATAGTCGGCTTTTAACCGATCTATCCCGGTTCGAGTCCGGGTGGTCCTACCATAGATAAACACACTAGGCCTGGTCAAAAGCCATCGCGGGTATAGTGCCTTCCGTGCCGCGGACTTGAGTGTGTTTTTCTATGGTAACGTAGCATAGTGGCTAATGCACCACCTTCATACGGTGTTTATCGTCGGTTCGAGTCCGACCGTTACCACCATCTCGCTATAGTTCAATGTACAGAATAGAAGTTTCCTAAACTTCGGATCCTGGTTAGATTCCGGGTAGCGAGTCCATTAAAATTCATGCCCATATAGACAAATTGGAAAAGTCACTTCTCTCAAAAGGAAGAGTTTTCTCGGTTCGACTCCGAGTGTGGGTACCAAATTCACCTTTTGCTGTCAATGAAATTTTTTAGTTTTTGATTCCTGTAATGATAAATACAACACAGGGGATATTTTTATGGCTACAATGACAAAAGCAACTATTATTACTTGGATATCAAACGAAGCCCAAGACGGTAATCTTTTATTAAATGACGACCGGAATGAAAAACTAACAGAAATGTTTGAAGCCGGCAAAACCGATAATGAGCCAATTCAGATTACCAACAGTGTTACAGTCCGTTACTGGGTAGATCAGGCAGCTGCCGAAGAATATAGAGATTTTATGTTAGCACTTTCCGAAAAATATGGAGGTGGACGTATAATAAGTGCTAATATTGAGGATGCATAAAGTTGCAAACTAAAAACATATACATTTTATTCCCCGCGGGTTATTCTGGTACCTATTTAAGTTGGTGCTTGGATAAAAGTGAATTATCTACTAGTGTTAACACCATTAATGATCCAATAAATAAAACAAAAAGCGATAAGTACGGTGGCACTGGTACGTGCCACCTGTACTATCGTGAGCCTACACATGCTGGTATCGACCACATTATGTCTTGGTTGATTTTAAATCAACCCAAAGATAAAAGAATCTATTTAGTAAATGTTTGGGGTTGGTTTCAATTAACTAGAGCAATTAATCATATCTTGAGTTTTGATAGAGATCCTATTATTATTCATATTACAGCTGATGATGCTGATGCTGAAGCATTGGGTAATTTAAATGCAATGACAAAATGGCCATTAATATTTGATATATTTGAGCAGACAGACAGATTTGGCATAGATTTTTATAACATAGATGATTCTATGCGAACTAGAAATATACTAGTAAAAAATTATAACCATATTTTCACCTCTTCTAAATCAATTACATTTGAAGATAAAGAAATTAATAAATTTGAATACGACCAACCGGACAAGGCAATGAAAATGATGTGGTCTCAAGATTATTACTATTTTATGAGACATTGGATAACTAAATGGTTTACTGTTAGAAATAAACATACCCCTCATGAGGTAAATGAAGAACAGTTTATAAAACCATACAAGTTGCCTAAAAATTATTATTCAATTGGGTTGAAAGAAATATATCAGTCTGATTTTCCAAACAAATTGGAAATGATTGTGTCTGACAAAGATATAGGTAACTATAATTTTGATTATGTAAAATCATTCCATCAAACATATATTGATAATCAATCGAATATACAATATCTTAGTGAAATTAAAATGTTCAGAGAGACCAGTGTGCTAACAGAATATTTAAATTCACATCCGTTGCTCCGTGCTTTGGTAATTAAGAATATGCTTCTAAAATTGCCTAATGATTATGATTGGGAAACAAAAGAGTTGAATGAGATTGTAGGTTACTACAATACAATTGACAAATAATATACATCAATGAAAAGTTTTAAGTTTGCTGCCTGTAATGTTAAATATAACACAGGAGATATTTTCATGACTACAATGACAAAAGCAACTATTATCAGTTGGTCATCATATAATTCCCAACAAGGTAATCTTTTATTAAATGACAAACGGAATGAAAAACTAACAGAAATGTTTGAAGCCGGCAAAACCGATAATGAGCCAATTCAGGTCAGCCCCCGTATTACTATTCGTCACTGGGTAGATCAGGCAGCTGCTGAAGAATATAGAGATTTTATATTAGCACTTTCCGAACAATATGGAGGTGGAAGTATACTAAGTGTTAAGATTGAAGATGTAAACTAAAAACATATATTTTGTTCACCGCAGGTTATTCTGGTACATATTTAAGTTGGTGCATGGCTAATTAAGAATATATTTCTAACTGCAAGTTGTCACACAATTGTAATAATTCCTAGTGTAAATAGTTATATCACTACTATAAGGAGCCTTACAGTGAAAAAACTACTTACAATTTTATTAATCGCATTATCTAGTAATGTACATGCACAAGAAATAACCGGGGCTGGTGCAACATTCCCCGCACCATTATATTCTAAATGGGCAAGTGATTACAACAAAGCAACCAACATAAAAGTCAATTATCAAAGTGTCGGAAGTGGCGCCGGATTGAAACAAATTGAATCAAAAACTGTGGCATTCGGGGCTAGTGATATGCCACTCACTGATGAAAGACTTAAAGAATTAGGGTTGTTTCAGTTTCCAACTGTAATAGGTGGAGTTGTTCCTGTAATTAATATTAAAGGAATAGAATCTGGTAAACTAAAATTAACCGGTACGTTACTTGCTGATATTTATTTGGCTAAAATTACTAAATGGGATGATGCAGCAATTAAAACTTTAAATCCTACCCTCTCATTGCCCAATGATAGTATTACCGTAATACGTAGAGCAGATGGATCTGGTACAACATTTATTTGGACTAATTACTTAAGTAAAGTTAGCCGAGAGTTTAAAGATACTATTGGCGAAGGTACTGCGGTCAACTGGAAAGTAGGAGCAGGCGGAAAAGGTAACGAAGGTGTTGCTGCTTTTGTTGCTAAAATTCCTAATAGTATTGGATATGTTGAATATGCATATGTTAAACAAAATAAAATGAATGCCGTGCAAGTTCAAAACTCTGCAGGTAATTGGATTAGTCCAACAGAAGATTCTTTTAAAGCAGCCGCATCTGGTGCTGATTGGAACAAAACATATTATCATATTTTAACTAATCAATCTGATAAAAATGCATGGCCAATTTCTGGTGCTACATTTATTCTTGTACATGTAAAATCTGATAAACCAGAATCAGTTAAAACAAGTTTAGCATTTTTTGATTGGGCATTTACAAATGGTGATCAAGCCGCAGATGATTTAGATTATGTAGCGTTGCCACTAACAGTAAAAAATAAGATTCGTACTGATTGGAAAAAATTAGGACTTTATTAAACCGGCTACAAAATAAGGTAGTGCTGGAACTCGTAACCAGCAATAGGGCTTATAGCCCTATTTTTACCACTACAATAAAATGTAGTAAATATTATTTTACAGGAGTATAAAAATGACAGTATTAGCACTAGACGTTTCGGGAGTTCCAAGGCAGTGGATCTCACACGATGATGCAATTACCTATCAGGCAAAAAAAGCTGTAGCCTGGAGTTTGGGCAAAATTGTGGCTAAATATCGCGGAGGTACACAAAATGATGGCACTCCTAGTTATTTGGAAACTTCTAGTATTATTGCAATTAAAGGACATGGATTCAATCCATACAAACATTCTACTGTAGCGTTAACCAATAAAACATTATTTGGACGTGACCGAAATATTTGTGCATACTGTGGAGGACATTTTACAAATTTTAATCATTTAAGTAGAGACCATATTGTTCCTAAATTCTTAGGTGGGGTAAATGTTTGGACTAATGTAGTTTCAGCTTGTAAAAATTGCAACAGTAAAAAAGGTCATAAGACATTGAAAGAAGCACGAATGGAATTATTATATGTACCGTATGTGCCAACACATTTTGAAAATATGATTTTACAAAATAGAAATATTCTATCTGACCAGATGGATTATTTGTTGTCAGGTGTACCAAAAAATTCTAGGATTTGGTTAATGTAGATTGACAATAACTCAATCTTATGTTACAATAAAGACAAATCAGAAAGTTATCCGGTATTGATTTACTGGATAATACAACAATTTCAGCCTATAGTGAAACTGGATATCACATAATTCTTCTAAATTTATAGTCCCTGTTCGAGTCAGGGTGGGCTGACCATAAAATGTATAAATATATTTAAATTTACACTTTAAGGAAATAATAAATGAATATACTTTGTTACGAGAATCACATGGCGGGTGGCTTAATGTGTGATTTACTAAATAATACCAGCCTGGCCAATGTTCTCTCATTAAAGAAAAGTTCGGACCTACCGTATACGATTTACAATCGAGAGCATCATATGTTAAAGAGTGGTATAATTGATCCTCTAATAGATATAGGTAACGGGGTGTTCACTGATAAGATATATTCGGCATGCATACGTGAACTCAAATATCGGAATAAACCGCAAGATACATGGGTAGGAACACATTGGCATCCTACAGTTATTCCAGACCATATATTAACTAGTAACAAGGTCATAGTCATTACAAATGAGAGATATGCTAGTCGATTATTATTATTTATAAGATTAGTCAATGGGATTATTAAAATAGGGAAAGGGATTACACCATGGGATGTTGCCCTAGGAAAAAAACCCAGTACTGATATAACTGAAGCAATATTATCTGCCGGATTTAATATTAATGATTTATTAGATGAATCTATAATGTTTGATCTTTTTCCTGACCAATTAAAAAAGTGTAAAAGTCATGCTAATCATAGATGGATATCTCATTCGTTATGCCAAAACGTAGAATTTGAAGATATAGTAAATGGTAATTTTGTAAGAGACAACAATTTAAATATCGAAGTATTCAATTATTGGAAAAGTATAAATCCTTTTTTATATCAAGAGCCCAGTCAAAAATTAAAGGATTATTTTGATTCTTCATTGTAGAATATGGATCTAGACATCGGCAAATTTACTTCTCGCTTCCAATTCTATTTCTTGCAAGGGCGGACCGGTTCGAGTCAGGGTGGGCTGACCATAAAATGTATAAATATATTTAACTTATACGGAAATCATAAATGAATATAATTTGTTTTAGTTCGCACTCTGCGGGAGGGATAATGTGTGATTTACTAAATAATACCAGTTTGGACCGTGTTGCCTCAACCAGGAAACGTATGGATCCACAGTATGTGATTTTCAATAGAGAGCATAATATGTTAAAGGGTGTTAGAGTTGATCCAACAATAATAGTAAAGGATAGAATCTTAAGTAAAAATCCATATATAGATATAAGTAACGGGGTGTTCAATAATGAGATGTATTTGGAATGTATACGTGAACTCAAATATCGGAATAAACCGCAAGATACATGGGTAGGAACACATTGGCATCCTACAGTTATTCCAAACCATATATTAACTAGTAATAAGGTCATAGTCATTGCAACCGAGAGATATGCTAGTCGATTATTATTATTTATAAGATTAGTCCATGGGATTATTAAAGTAGGGAAAGGGATTCCACCGTGGGATGTTGCCCTAGGAAAAAAACCCAGTACTGATATAACTGAAGCAATATTATCTGCCGGATTTAATATTAACGATTTATTAGATGAATCTATAATGTTTGATCTTTTTCCTGACCAATTAAAAAGGTATAAAAGTCAGGCTAATCATAGATGGAAATCTCATTCGTTATGCCAAAACGTAGAATTTGAAGATATAGTAAATGGTAATTTTGTAAGAGACAACAATTTAAATATCGAAGTATTCAATTATTGGAAAAGTATAAATCCTTTTTTATATCAAGAGCCCAGTCAAAAATTAAAGGATTATTTTGACAGGGTGGGCTGACCATAAACATATGCAAATTTACTTCTCGCTTCCAATTCTATTTAAAATGTTCATTGCCCGGGTTCTTAACCGGTCAGTAAATTCTGACTCAGTTAGCACACCTTTGGCAAGATTACATTTTCTACAAGTTACTTGTAAGTTGTCATATGTGGTTTGTCCACCTTTAGATTCAGCAAGAACATGGTCCATATGAACCTCTTTATCAGTCAAATCATCATCACAATAAACACAATGTATCCCGTCACGTTCTATTACTCGACGGCGCAAATAATTTGGAATTCGTTCTTTGGGCGTCAACATTTGAGTATTTATGAATGATTTCTTGACAATAATTATAAATCCATGTATAATACAGTCTAAAGTGAAGAACATATAAGGGACAGAAAAGAACAATGCGACTGTGATGTAATTGGTAGCCATAGCAGACTTAAAATCTGCCGCCGAAAGGCGTACCGGTTCGATTCCGGTCAGTCGCACCAAACATTTAACAAGGAAAAAATGAAACCAAAAAGCACATTTAAAATGCCAAAACGTACTAAAACAATTAGAGCGTTAATTGGCTTTACTGATAAAGAACAAAGTTATGCTTTCAAACGCATGATGATCCAGGCACACTTAGAAAGTGAACTTAAACCTGCTAGAGAAAAGGGTAATAAATTTGTTCCCGGACAATCACCTCAAGATTGAACTTAATCAAAAACTTATACTGCAATGTTTTTAACAGGAGATAACGTATGAATGAAAGTCGAGCAAGATATACTAGTGAGGAAGCCGCTTTAGCGGTTGGTAATAGATTTGATTTAGTGCTTATTGCATCTGCAAGAGTACGTGAATTAAAACGAGGACATTTGCCAAAACTTAATTCTAACAAAGCCGGTCCAATTGTTACTGCCTTAATGGAAATTGAAAAGGGACTAGTGGGTCGTGAATATCTTAATAAAATAGATATCTATTAATTAAGATATGCCTAAATTATATATGTTGGTTGGCATTCCTTGTTCAGGTAAAAGCACTTGGGTATCAAATCAATATTGGTCAATTCCTTGCGCCATTATCAATACAGATAAGTGGGTTGAAATTTATGCTAAAGAAGTAGGTCTTACCTATTCCGAAGTGTTTACAGATTTCATGCCCACAGCAATTGGCTTAATGGCTGAAGAAGTGATTGCTGCACGAGAATTAAATAGAGATATAATTTGGGATCAGACTTCTACTACAATTAAAAGCCGTAAGAAAAAGTTTCTAATGTTACCTGATTATCACGCAATTGCAGTAGTGTTTAAACCACCTAGTACTAAAGAGTTAGAATTTAGATTAAATAATAGGCCTGGCAAAATAGTGCCAAAACATGTAGTACAGTCAATGATTGATAATTGGGAAGAACCTACTATAGAAGAAGGCTTCAAAGATATTTGGTATGTTTAAAACCATCATGTAATAATACTTACATATATCGTAGCATAAATACAGGTACTATGCTACAATTTATTAAAGACATTTCACACACACTATTAGATTTTATAAAAGATGACCCCGTAAGACCTGAAATCTCAACTGATTTTAGAGTTACTAACGGAAGAATGGTTGCTGCATTAGTTGAAGATAATAAACCTGATGCAATGGTGTGTATTAGTTTTCATGATTTTGTCCCAGACTCGGTAGAAGGTCTAAGTAATTTTTCAATAGACCCCACCACTGCGGTGTTTTATACTATTTGGAGTTACAAAGCAGGCAAGGGTGTAGAGTTACTTAATCAAACAGTTAAGTGTATATTTGACCAATATCCCAATATTAATAGATTTGTGACACTTAGTCCAAAAACTATTATGGCTCGCAGATTTCATTTAAAAAACGGTGCAATTATTCTTAGAGAAAATTTAGAAACTATTAACTATGAATATGTAAGACAACGGTAAATTTTGTGCTTATACAATTTATATATCAAGATAACAACTATTCTATTAAAAAAGAACTTGTTGCCAAACAACTATGTGATTCAGTATTTAAAATTATTACCTTGCCTGACTCATTAGAAATAGAATTTATTACTATGAGTGATTCCGTGTACGGGGAAACAATGTTAGATAGTAGATTTAAAAATCGTATTAGAATTAATAGTGTACTAACTGAACGAGAAATAATAATTCCAATTGTACATGAATTGATTCATGTACATCAAATTCATACAAACAAACTACAATTAAAAAGTAACGGAACCTGTGTTTGGAATAACAAAATTTATAAATTATCACAGCCAAATAAACTTAATAATAGTGAGTACTCACTTTTACCATGGGAAATAGATGTTGTAAATAAACAACAATCGGTACTAAATGAGGTTTTCAGTCAAATGTTGTTAAAAAACAACACCGGTATACTGGAATAAACACTGGATTAAACTGGATTATTTCGGTTGACAATAAATTCAACTTGTGTTATAATTCATACATGAACACGAAAATACGCAAGCGTCGGACTGATCGTAATCACTTAATTTATTGTGTATCTAATATTTTGACCGGCGAACAATATATCGGGCTGACCGGTATTAACGGATCCGGCTCTATTAAAAAGACACTACATCGCCGTATGCAAAAGCATACCCAACGAGCATTGACTGAAACTAAATCATGGGGTATGTGTAATGCATTGCGGACATTTGGCCCCGAAGCATTTACATACGGTTTAGTAGAAGTTATTCGTGGCAAGCGTCCGGCTCATGCCCGTGAAACTGAATTGATTAAACAGTTTAATCCAGTATTAAATACCTTTAAGTAATAGTAACTATTATGGAATTCAAAATTGAAGCCGCAAGTCATTTGCGTAGAAAATTTCTAGGTGCAATTATGCCATCGATAATTGAACAATTGGGTTTGTTAAATAGTAAAAAAGCAGTATTAGTTATTGTTGAAGATAACAAAACTAATAATATGGGATGTACTGTTAATATTGATGCACTTGATTCTTATGTCATTTCAATTAAACCTGCCTCTTTAAAAAGTATTGGGTTAACATTGGCACATGAAATGGTTCACGTTAGACAATTAGCAAAAGGTATGTTAAAGCCAATGGGCAATGGCGTTAACATTTGGAGAGGCAAGAAATATACTAAAAAAACAAAATATTTAAATATGCCATGGGAATTAGATGCATTTTCCCGACAAGAAATTTTATTTCGTAGAGCAATTGACGATTAATATAGGAGTAATAATGGACACTGTATTGTGTAAAGATTGTAAACATAGTTTTCGTAACTTTTCAAGTGTATTATATTGGGGGTCTGGTATTGAATATAAATGTCGGAAATCATTTACTGAAAAATCTAATACTGATTTAGTAATAGGAGGTACTACACTTAGTATTGAATACAAAAGGTGTAGTGAATTTAGATTAGATGCCCCTCTTCTCAACTATTGCGGTCCTGCTGGAACATTTTGGCAACCTAAACATAAAAAAGATTTGTTTAAATTTATTAAACATCTTGGTAACTTAGACCAAAAAAATTGACTTCAAAATCAAATAATGCTATCATAGCAATATGATTTAACTTTTGGATTAAAAATGAATCTACAACATACCAATACAGATAATCCAATTGATTTTCCTGTAACAGAGCAGAGCCTTGTATATCGTTTACGCAAACGTGCAGAGATTCGCCGACAGATTGCAGGACGAAAAAGTGTGCAAGAGGGCAAGCCGGATCGGCTTGCAGACCTGTTGGATGAGGCTGCGGATGAACTTGAAAGATTACGAGGAGTTGAAAAATGAACAAACGTATTGGACCTATCATCCTAGACGGGGAAACAGCAGATCGTATCACCCTGCTGAACTTGAAAGATTATCGTAATTACCTTACAAAAGAGCTTGCCGAATGGCGAAAGAATCCCCATACTAGTGATAATCCCGATGGTGTTTGGATGCAACCAGAAGATGTTACAGGTAACGGGGCAACCATTGCCTCACTTAATCTAATCATCAAACATTTTGGAGGTTGAAGAATGAACGAACGAATTAAACTACTGGCTGAACAGGCTACTACCCGCATTGATCCCATAGCTCATGACGGAGTATGTTGGGACTTTGACAAAGAAAAGTTCGCCCAGTTGATTGTGGCTGAATGTATCGCCCAATGTGAAAAAGTTGCCTCAGATGCTGATGACATGGCTAAAAGCAAATTTGTAACTGATGCAGGGCGTATGCTACATGAAGGCATGTGGGGAGGTGCTACAAATAGTGGTGCTCAGATTAAACAACATTTTTACGGAGATGAAGAATGACCGAACTTGAAACATTGTTAAAAAATCATATCTGGTCTCTTAAAGGATATGTGACTCGCTCTGCCGTGGATAAGGCTATGCGACTATCCCCGGGGGCCGAGTCTATTGGATTGTGGGAAAAATACTGCCCATGGAGTGACACCAACGGCGGTTATATCAACTGGATTAACAATGAACAAACGAATTCGAGAACTTGTTGAAAAGTCTTATATCTATGATCGACAGAATGATTCATCGATCTTCGATAAGGAAAAGTTTGCCGAGTTGATTGTGCGGGAATGTATTGCAGAAATCGAATCAGTTAAAGTAGATGAATATGGAACCGATGTTTATGACATCGGGTATGATGATGGGCTAACACAATCAGTAGAAACTATTAAAGAACATTTCGGAGTTGAACTATGAACAATGAAATCACAACAGAAATGCTGGACCGTACAATGGCATGGTGTGAGCAAAATGCATTTTGGGGCAATCCTCGTGCCATACAGCGTATGCAGGATTTCTACATTGAAAAGACTCGCGCCAGTGTGAACGAGGATTGGCCAGGCACTGATGGCATGGAAGCAGCCCCTTTGGGTCATTTACGGTATCGTATTTACTACAGTAAAGATCTACTTACTAGTAGAGTGTTTATATTCCGCCCTCACTGCACTTGGGACGAACAGAAAATCATGTTGGACATGGGTTTTGTAGTTGCACAGGACGGAGACTCCAACAACATCCCCGACCAACCTGTAGAAGAAGGAGTTGAAGAATGAATGAACGAATTAAAGAACTTGCCAAGCAGTCTAATATACATTTTAGTCGTGTTGGAATTTTAGATGGCGATCCAAATGGATCTGCTAGGATGGTTGGTTATTCTAAGTTGGAAAAGTTTGCCGAGTTGATTGTTCGGGAATGTGCCGCACAAGTTGATTGGATACTTGCTGAAGGTGGCAAGACACAAGGCGATATGCTCAAAGAACATTTCGGAGTTGAAGAATGAAAACGTTTCAAGCTGCCCAATTCAAACAAGAAGTTGAACAGTTACAATACGATGTTGCTGTAAAGGAATTGTTTGGCAATGATGTTATATTAACTTATGAGTTTGGGTATTCTCCACATTTTAAGCCCGAGACCTGGTCCGGACCCTGGCCCTATACCCCGCGTTTACTACAGATGTTAAGAAGATTTAGTATGATACCATTATGGTACTTACAATTTCTTGTTGATGCATCTCCATCTTGCATAGTTGATCTTGGATGCGGTGCAAATTTTTTTAAACCAGTGATTGCAAAATTGCACGGAATTCCGGTGCATGGCATTGATCCAACTCCTAATAATACAGCTGCAGACGAGTTATGTAATTATTCTGGTTCTGACTTTAGTAGAGGACACCCCAATGCATATGAAAGTGTATTTTCAATTAACGCCCTTCACTTTGTGCCCTTAAGTGAGTTGACAACTGTGATTAATAACTTTTATAATATTGTTGCGCCCAATGGTCGTGGGTTTTTAACATTAAATTCTGCCCGCATGGTCGAACAAGCCAATCATGATTGGCTACTAGACAAATTTAATAACATTGAGCCAACCCCGTTGCAAATTCAAGAGTATGTGTGTGATCAATTGTCTACTCTTAACATTGATTTTTTAGTGATTGATTTGCTGATTGACAAGTTTAGTGACGAGGGCATGGATGGAAACATTAGGATGGTATTTAAAAAATGAATATAGTAGTCACCGGTGCCGCAGGTTATATTGGCGGTGAAATTGCTGAAAATAAAGAGAGGGTTGCTTTCCTCTTAGAGGACGGAGAGTATCTAGATGCCGACGGATATCCCGTAGACGCAGCACTAGAAATTATCGAGAAGTGGCACTGGGATGATATTTCCGGATGGTTTAAGTTTATCGAAGATATCTGGTATCTACGCACCTGGGGTTGGGGTACTAAGTTAGAGCAACATGATTACGTAAAGGATAAGCAAGTCCGTCGTTATCATATATCCACTGCAGGATGGTCCGGGAATGAAAGCATCATTGGAGCAATGCAACAGAATTTTATGCTTTGGAGCCTTACATGGGTTCAGAGTCGCCGGGGTGGACACTATATTTTTGAATTGAAAGAGTTTGAAGAATGACCAATCCTTAAGGTTGACATTAAATGTGGCTTGTGATATAATAGACTCTTAAACAGTTAATTAAAGGAGTTAGTATATGATGGCAGCATCCGGTTACAAAACAAAGAAGGATCTCAAAAACTCAGTAGGGAAACCACTGCGGTTCAATGAAACTTCAATGTTTGGTCCTGAATATCGGTCAACCGGCAAGTTCTGTGTCGTTGGTCCTAGTGCCTATGAACGCAAATGGTTTGCTGAAGTGACCATGCAAGATAATGTGATCGTTAAAGTGGCATAGGTTGACATTAAATGGTTTTGGGTGTATAATACATACTTAATCACTTGAAAGGGCCTTATATGTCTTATGATGTTGATGAGTTTGTAAATTCTAATCGTTTTAATGTTCAGTTTGATGAAGTTCAACTGGGCCACGATGAAGAAAAAGCATTTGATTTTTTTAAAAATATTGTCAAATGGGATGTTGAGTCAATGCGTGATAATTCTAATGATGATGCATATCCAGTGATTGTGCTTGAGCGTAACAATAAGCCAATTGCTTGGTACGATCTTGAAATGTTTTGCGGCTTTGCAAAAGTAAACTAAAATCTATATACACCCAATACTTGACAATAAATGGTATTGGGTGTATAATACAATCTTGTTCAGTTAATAAAGGAATCAAAATGATTACTACTCTCGCACAATTTATCCAGCAATGTGAAGTGTCCACTAACTATGAAATTTACAAATTGTTTGAATTCAAAACTTCCGAGGAAGTTCGTAACGATGTTTATATGTGGGCCGACCCCAAAAGCCCGGAACCATTTCGTAGTGCTATGTACAATCTAGGGTTTACAAACTATTGACATTAAATGTGGTTTGTGATATAATACAATCTTGTTCAACTAATTAAAAGAGTTTTTATATGTCTACTATTCGTATTCGTGCAGGCACTTATCGTAAAAAACCTGTAATTGATCAAGAATTTACTTTAGTTAAAGGATTTACGTCCGGTAAAATTGCCAACTTTGTAACTGTTAAAAATAACGGCAAATTTAAGAAGGCCGGTGAAGATATACGAATTACGATTAGTGATATACATCAAATTGAATTTAGTGAAGGAATTCCTATAGTGTCCGATATCTCAGTTAAAACACCTGTCCCGGTACCTTCAGAAACAGATGACGTTGCCATGGATCGTATTGCAACACGATTTGCGATTCTTGATGAAATGTCAGCAGCTTGTGTTAACGGTAAAATCCGCGCAATGATTGTGTCAGGACCGCCCGGTGTTGGTAAATCATATGGGGTTGAGACACAAATGCAGAAGGCATCATTGTTTGATAATATAGTCGGTAACAGGATTCGGTATGAAGTTGTTAAAGGTGCTATGACAGCTTTGGGATTGTATTCTCAACTTTATAAATTTTCTGACTGTAAAAATGTCTTGGTCTTTGATGATTGCGATTCTGTATTTTCGGATGAGTTGTCATTGAATATATTGAAAGCCGCATTGGATTCAGGTAAACGGCGCAAAATCTGCTGGAATTCTGATTCTAGTTTGCTACGCCGTGAAGGGATTCCGGATAGTTTTGATTTTAATGGCTCGGCAATTTTCATTACTAATTTGAAATTTTCAAATGTTAAATCTAAAAAACTTCAGGATCATTTGGAAGCATTGCAATCTAGATGTCACTTTTTGGATTTGACTATTGATAATCAACGTGATAAAATGTTGCGTATTAAACAGGTCCATCGTGATGCTGACGGCGGTCTATTTAAAGATTATGAGTTTGATTCTAATGAATCTCAAGTTATCATTGATTTTATGTTTGAAAATCAAACTAAACTACGTGAAATCAGTATGCGGATGTGCTTGAAAATTGCTGATTTAGTAAAAATTAGTCCTGATAATTGGCGCAATCTAGCCGTTAACACTTGTATGAAAGAATAATAGTTGCTGTCACGCCTTAAAGGGGAACTTAGGTTCCCCTTTTTGCCATTATCATTGTCTTATTGTTATAAATATAGTATACTTTGTAAAATGAAGAAATGTAAAATTGTTGTTGCGGATGAGGTAAATGTTAAAATCATTGGATTGGAATTATCTGAACGCAAAACTTTAATGAAAATGTTTGAACATGAAATCCCGGGCGCTAGGTATTTGCCAAGTGTCCGATTAGGCAGATGGAATGGAAAAGTAAGTTACTTCAGCTTAGGCGGAAGTACTTATGTTAATTTATTAGAAGAAATTATTCCCGTTATAGATAATGCTGGATATGACATAGAGTTAGAAGATACTAGAGAATACTCTACTAACTTTACATTCAATTCAATATCAGATAATACATTTGAACATAAAAATTGGCCTGCAGGGCATCCTGTTGCAGGTACACCAATCATTTTACGAGATTATCAAATTACCCTAATTAATAATTTCTTAAGCAACCCGCAATGTTTGCAAGAAATTGCCACTGGATCAGGCAAAACTATTATGACGGCCGTACTAAGTTATAGTGTTGAACAATATGGACGCAGTATTATAATTGTACCCAATGTATCTTTAGTCACACAAACTGAAAAAGATTATATTAATTTGGGACTTGATGTAGGAGTATATTATGGTGGTAGAAAAGAAATTGGACATAAACATACGATTTGTACCTGGCAAAGTTTAAATATCTTGTTAAAAAATACAAAAGCCGGTACGTCAGAACTTACTATTAATGAATTTTTAGAAAATGTTGTATGTGTTATTGTAGATGAAGTACATCAGGCAAAAGCCGAGGCCCTAAAAACATTGTTAACTGGCGCAATGAGTCAGATTCCTATTAGGTGGGGGTTAACAGGAACTATCCCAAAAGCAAAGTTTGAAAGTCAAGCATTGTTTGTAAGTTTAGGTCCGGTTATTAACAAATTAGCCGCAAGTACGTTACAAGAAAAAGGAGTGCTTGCTAAATGTCATGTGAATATTATTCAGTTACAAGATAAGGTAGAATTTTCTAATTATCAAAGCGAGTTAAAACATTTACTTGAAGATGCTACACGATTAGATGTTATTGCCCACAGAATACATTCCTTAAAGGTAACAGGAAATACATTAGTTCTCGTTGATAGAGTAAATGCAGGTAAAGAATTGGTTAATAGAATCCCGGACGCGGTATTCATAAGCGGAGATACAAAAGCTCAAATTAGACAAGACGAATACGATAAGGTATCAATCAACTCTGGATTGGTATTGGTGGCAACATATGGTGTTGCTGCGGTTGGAATTAATATTCCTAGAATTTTTAATGTTGTATTAATTGAACCGGGTAAAAGTTTTGTTAGAGTTATTCAATCAATTGGTCGTGGAATTAGAAAAGCAGAAGATAAAGATTTTGTAAATATTTGGGATATAACATCTAGTTGTAAGTTTGCTAAACGACATTTAACCAAAAGAAAAGAATTTTATCGTGAATCTAATTATCCGTTTGATGTGGTTAAAGAAACTTATAAATAACTTGACAATCAACATATTATCTGTTATAATAACTTATGAACATATTACTATTAGAAAACATATCATATAATTTAGATTCGTTACCCGAAGAAATAGATGATCTTAGATTTGCAATATTGGATAATTCAAATCCCCAAAATGTAGATTATCATTATATCCCATTAATTTTTTTAGAATCATTTAATGCTCCTGCATTAGTAATAAAAATTGGTAAACATACAATTAAAATGCCAGTAGATTGGCAAATATTAATCGGAGAAAAAGAACACGGAGATTTAGAAACTTTACCTCTTACTAGTATAAATGATCGAGGATTTAATGTATTTGAATTTAATCCGTTAACATCATTTAGCCCTACATTTTTACCAATTGAAGTAATTGATATATACCATGATGTAACTTGGTTTGCTCCTAGATTAAAAAATGGACAATTTTTATGTGTTCCATTAGAAGAAGGACCTAAACCTGCATGTGTATATTTTGTAAAAGAAATTAGTCGTAATTGTGAGATTGTAGACTATAATCAAGCCTTTTAATCTTTGTAGAATATGGCAACAAAAACCCCAATAGATGAAAAGTTTGAAAAACAAGATTTTAACTTGTTTGATGCATTACTAGCCTTGGATAAAAAAGATTACGGCTACATTGATAAATTAAATGCAGAGCAACAAAAGAAATTTGTCCCGTATATGATGACACATTGGATGAGTGCAGTTAAAGGAACAGGTGATATTCAAGGATATTATCTACGCAGTGTTGATTATCATGCTAACGTAAACTTATTCAATGACAATGTGCAGAAACATCCTAAATTACAATGGTTAATGTTATGTGCTGCAAGTCCGGGTATAGGTAAACAATTTCACCAATGGATTCCCCATATGAGTGCAAGAGTTACTTCTTTAAAAGACCCGGCTAAATTAAAAGATGTACAAGAATATTATACTAAACTTTATCCAAAAAGCAATTCAGTAGACTTAGATTCAGTTGCAAATCAGTTTGTATTATCTCATAAACGTAAATGTTATTTGGCTAAAGTATTTCCCGATTTAAAACACACAGATATAGAAACATTAGCACAATTAGTAACCGATAACGATATTAGTCAATATGAAAAAGACCTTGGTAATTGATAACCCGATAAAATTTAGTTGTGAATTCTGTAAACGTGAATTCATTAAAGAAAGTACCGTGTTAAAACATATATGCGAGTACAAACATCGGTGGTTAGAAAAAGATACACATTCTAATAGAATAGGATTTCAAGCATGGCTTCAATTTTATAAAAAGAATTCAACCAGTAAAAAAAATAAAACAATTGAAGAATTTATTAAAAGCGCATATTACATTGGATTTGCTAAATTTGGCACTTATTGTATAAATGTTAATGTTATAAATGTAAGCAGATATGTAGATTGGTTATTAAATAGTCAAATTAAAATTGACAATTGGTGCTTAGATAGGATTTATTCAACTTTTTTATGTGAATATATTAGAAAAGAAAATGCGTTAGATGCAATTGCTAGAAGTATTGAAACAACAATTAAAGAATCAGTTGATGATAGACTTCAAAGCCATGATTATATACGTTACGGGAATGTAAATAAGATTTGCTATGCTGTTACCACTGGTAAAATATCGCCATGGATGCTATATATGAGTGAAAGTGGAACTAAATTTTTATCTGATTTAAGTGAAGACCGAGTAAAAATGATTAGTGATTATATTAATATAGAACTATGGGCTATTAAGTTTAAACGTGAACCGGAAATTGTAACTCAAGTTAAGGAACTATTACGTGCAGGCGGGTATTAAAGTTCGTATACCCTGGCGAATAAATGACAATATTCCACAGTGGAATGAAACTTGTGCTTGGGCTATTGAACAATTTGGGCTGCCCGGAACTAAATTTACAACACATCCTACAGAAGAATATATGGATTTTGTGTTTGTAGATGAAAAAGATGCTGTATATTTTTCATTACGATGGTCATGAGTTCACAACTTAAAATATTTGGTACTGCTGATACTATTATTAGGCTTGCTAGGGAATTAACGATTGATGGTTTAATAAAAGACATTGATTTTAGTTTTTCATTTATACCGTATAAGTTTTTTGTTGTTGATGGGGAGATAAACTCACATGGAATTTTTATATTTACTGACAGTAAATATGTGACATATTATGGTATTAAATGGAGTTGACTAGAACAGACTATGATAATTATAATTCTTCTATAACATGGGAAGAGAATAAGCCAGGTTGGCATACGCATAGTATTACCCTAGTAGGTAATATATGGTATGCAAAATGTATAGAAATGATTAATTGGTTATATGATAATATAGATAAATGCGAACGACATACCAGATGGTATAGAGTGTATAGAGTTTCAGATGGGGAATTTAATGTTAAATTTAGATATGAGCGAGATTATATGTTTTTTGCGTTAAGGTGGTTATGATAAAGAAACGTGCTATGGTCAAAGACAAATGGGGAGATGGTGACTGGGATATTAACGATAAAAGTCTTCAAACTGGTTATGCGGAACATCAACTAAAGTGGCCTTATTGGGTTGGACCGCGGCACTACTCTGAAGCAGCCAGGTTGGATATGAATGTTTGGATGATAGACACATTTGGCAGCGGTAATTGGGGTATACCTAATGTTCGATGGGTAGGAAGTACAGGGAAGTACTGGTTCCGTGATGAATCAGATAGAACTTTTTTTATATTGAGATGGTCATGACAGTTACTTTACCCTACGATCCGTTATGGACCCCTTTAGAATGGACCAAGAAATATTGCTCAAGTTATATTAGCAATGACATACACAAATATGGTAATTCATACGATAACACAAGAATTGATTACTTTTTCAGTGATGAGAAGGATGCTATGTGGTTTATGTTGAGGTGGTCATGAGCAATAGTATTGTATATACAAATTAAAGGATTATAATGGCAAATGATGTGATGATTGATTTGGAAACACTGGACACAAGTCCATATTGTGTTATCTTAACGATTGGTGCAGTTAGATTTGATCCTAAAGGTAATGGGGTAGCAGAACGATTAGAATTGCGTCCTACAATTGAAGAACAAATTGAAACACACAAAAGAATAATTGACGACAATACCATTGACTGGTGGGCTAAACAAAATCCGGCGGCCCTTGAAGAAGCAATGGGAGATAAGGGACGTATCTCATTTAATGAGGCTATGGAAATCCTTTATAAGTTTTGTTGGAATCGCAGGGCGGTGTGGTCTAACGGTGCAGCATTTGACGTTGTGGCTTGTGAAACCTCTTGGCAACAACTTGGAATGAGAATACCGTGGCCATTCTATACGGTACGAGATACTAGAACATTGTATGAAGTTGCAGGAGTCAGTCTCAAAGATGGTGGTCACTCTACTACCCATAAAGCAGTAGAAGATGCCGAAAGACAAGCAATTGTTGTACAAAAAGCGTATAGTAAACTGATTAAAGCTGGAGTGATGCTACCGTGAGAATAGATAGTGATATTGACATTGATTTTGGTTCAAGAAATAAATTGCTTGAACTGATTAAGCACACTAGTGCAGCAATGCGTAATGTCAACCCTATTCGCAAACATGCGACTGGAGTTTATGTTACCACTATCCCGTATGACCCGGTACTTGATATCGCAAGTATTGATTACACTGTAGCAGAAAAGCGTGGTTATTTTAAACTAGACTTACTAAATGTACATGTCTATGAGAATGTTAAGGACGAAAAACATCTTAATGAATTGATGGTTGAACCCGATTGGAGTAAACTTAAGGATAAATCTTTTGTTGAGAAGTTAATTCATTTGAACAATCAGTATTACAATTTAGTGAAGATGCTAGAACCAATAAATAGTATCCCAAGATTAGCAATGTTTTTAGCAGTTATTCGTCCTGGTAAAAAGCATTTAATTGGATTGCCCTGGCAGGAAGTAGCAAAAACAGTATGGGATAAGGGAACAGATGGATATGTGTTCAAAAAAGCGCATGCCATTTCCTATTCTTGGCTTGTTGCTGTGCATATGAATCTATTATCTGAACAGGAACACAAAGATACTAAATGATTAAGGAATTCGTTTTACTAAAGTAATGCTACGGCGTTTACTTCGCCGTTTATGTAATTCAGTCATACTACATGTTGGGCCGTGAATTATGACCAAACTTTTGTTATTAAAAGTACGCAGATAGGGCTTAAAAATTGCCCATTCATTTTTTAAAAAAAGATTTATGGGTATAAGACGATTTGATTCCCACCACCAAATGTCTCCTAATACTAAGAATTTTTCTTTTAATACATTCTCAAGTATAGCACCATAATCGTATATTGTAGTTACAACATCATCTCTGTTTTGAACAATTCCAACATAATCCTGCATTGCATAAGAACAAACCGTTATAAACGGATGAGAATCGGTTAGTTTTTTGAAGAAATCGTTAGGTATCATTTACATTGTTATTTAGTAATGGATAGCCAAACTTAATAAATTAATATATTGAAGACTAAATACATAATAGGAAATTACATTTGTGTATTCAACCCAAGTTTTCATTTATACTCAACGTCAAATCGTTGTATTATTGTCAGGATATTCGCCAAGGAGTTATATGCCTCAGTACGCTAAACCATTGACTCTACATAAGGGTGTGGACAATCAATTACAATTTCAGTTTTTAAATCAAGAACAAAAACCAGTGGACATCACAGGTAAATCAATTACTTGCAGAATTATTAATTATACCGGCGGAGAAATCTTATTACAAAAAGCACTTACTTTACAATTATCAGTCACAGGAATTGCAGCATTGTTCGTAAATTCGGCTGATTTAGAAAATATTGATGCTCAACGATGCTATTATTCATTAGAAATTCCAGTAGGAGAGTTTGATTATCCAGTGTTTGTTGATCAAAATTCAGCGGCAAGAGGAGACTTAAATATTGTTAATTCAGTGCTACCCAATTTTATTCCTTCTCAAGCAGTAACCATTCCAACAGGACAACCATTCCCTAATTTAAATCCAAATTCTAACTCTAATTCTACTGCACAAACGTTTTATAGTAGTGTGGTTAATACTAACGATAATCCTATTTTAAGTTTACAAACCGAATATGCAGGATATTATGGAAATGTAATAATTGAGGGTTCTACAATTGTAGATGGGGATTGGTATCCAATTACAACGGTTGCCTATTCTAATGTTACTGATACTAAAGGATATGTGGTTACCGGATTTCATCCCTATATACGGATGCAGTTTGTAAGCAATGTTGGAGTTGTTTCAAATATATTAGCCAGATAATTTGCTTTAGTGTTTCTATTGTGTTACAATCAATAGATGTTTGATATCCTGTCTATATTACCTGGTAAAAAGAAACAAACAAGTTCGGGTTGGACTAGCTTTAACGCAATTTGCTGCACCCACTTTGGTCATAGACAAGACAAAAGAATGCGCGGTGGCATCAAGTTTGATGGCAGTAACTGGTCTATACATTGCTTCAATTGCGGGTTCAAATGTAACTTTGTACTAGGTCGTTCAATCAGCGTTAAAACTCGCAATCTATTAGTTTGGTCTGGAATTGATGATCAACAAGTTAAACGTTGGAGTTTAGAAAGTCTACAACAAAAAGAATTGATAGACTTTACGCAGTCAAAAAAGCAAAAAATAAAAATTAAGTTTAATGAACACAAACTCCCTGATGGTGAACTTGTAGATAGTAATAACCCATTGCACAAAATATACGTGGAATATCTGCAAAGTAGGAAGATAGATAGTAATAACTATCCTTTCTTAATTACTCCAAATGAAACAGGCAGGATGGGTAATAGGGTAATAGTACCCTATACATATAAGAATAAAATTGTAGGACATACAAGTAGATTCTTGGATAACAAAATTCCCAAGTATATCAATGAACAACAGCCGGGATATGTGTTTAACATTGATATGCAGAAACCAGAATGGCAAGTATGTATAGTGACAGAGGGTATATTTGATGCATTAAGTATAGATGGGGTAGCACTAATGCATGATGACATTAATAGCGACCAAGCATTGCTTCTTAGTACATTGAATAAACAACTTATATTAGTTCCGGACAGAGATAAAACAGGACTAGCATTGTGTGATAAAGCATTAGACTTGGGATATAGCGTAAGTTTACCTGACTGGGAAGTTGACGTAAAAGATGTTAATGATGCGGTTATCAAATACGGAAAGTTACCTACCCTATTAAGTATACTACAGTGTGCAACAAATAGTAAAATTAAAGTAGAAATGAGAAGGAAAAAAATTGGCAAAGCAAGAAACTAACAAACAATTAGAATATACAACCGATGTTCAGAAATTATTTCTGAGGATGATGATTACCAACGCGGAGTTGTATACCCGTGTTATGAATATCATGAATAGTGAGAACTTTGAACGTTCATTGCGCCCTGCGGCTGAGTTGTTTAAAACACATACAGACAAGTATAGAGTATTACCAGATTCAACACAAATCAAAGCGACAACTGGAATAGACATTGATCCTATTCCAGAATTGAATGATGGGCATTATGAATGGTTTTTTGATGAATTTGAATCATTTACTAAACGACAAGAACTAGAACGGGCAATTCTTAAAGCAGCCGACTTGTTAGAAAAGGGTGAGTTTGAGCCAGTTGAGAAACTAATTAAAGATGCAGTACAAATTAGTTTACAAAAAGATATGGGTACAGATTATTTTGCTGACCCAGCCGGTCGTCTTAATAGGTATTTTAATAATGGGGGACAGGTCTCAACTGGTTGGCCACAAATGGATCGTATTCTGTATGGTGGAATGAGTAGGGGAGAATTAAATATTTTTGCAGGCGGATCAGGGTCAGGCAAAAGTTTAGTAATGATGAATCTTGCCTTAAATTGGTTACAAGCAGGATTAAGTGGAGTTTATATTACATTAGAATTAAGTGAAGAATTAACCAGTCTTAGGACTGATGCAATGATTACCAATACAGGTACTAAAGAAATTAGAAAAGATATTAGCAATACAGAACTTAAAGTTAAGATGATGGCTAAAAAATCTGGAAAATATCAAGTTAAAGGATTGCCAGCACAAAGTAATGTTAATGATATTCGTGCTTTTTTAAAAGAGGTACAAATTCAAACATCAATTAAAATTGATTTTGTAATGATTGATTACTTAGATTTAGTTATGCCAGTAAGTGTTAAGGTTAATCCAAATGATCAATTTATTAAAGACAAATATGTTACTGAAGAATTGAGAAATTTATCTAAAGAATTAAGAGTATTAATGGTTACTGCATCACAATTAAACCGAAGTGCAGTTGATGAACAAGAATTTGACCATAGTCATATTGCAGGCGGTATCAGTAAGATTAACACAGCAGATAATGTGTTTGGTATTTTTACAAGTCGCAGTATGCGTGAGCGTGGGAAATATCAAATTCAATGTATGAAAAGTCGTAGTTCAACTGGAGTAGGGGCTAAAGTTGATTTAGAATATAATGTAGAAACTATGCGGATTACTGACCCGGATCCAGAAGCTGACACAAGATATACAGCACAACCTAGTGCAATATCTATTATGGCTAAATTAAAGCCTACTAGTAGTTTTACGGATATATCGCAATTGGCAGAAATAGAACCGGTTAGAAAAATCGCAGTAAATGATCAGGGCTTAAAATTGCATGTATTGTTAAATAGTTTGAAAAAAGCATAAATACAACATTATGCAAAAACAAACTAAAAGTTTATTAGAAGAATTAGAAACTCTTAGTAACAACCGAGATACTAAATACATAATTGAAAGTCGCGGGCATAATATTATTACAAGTGCCATTAATTTACTTGATCTTATTAGTAAACACTATAATACTGAGCAAGCGGCTTTATTAGAAAGAAAGTTGCTTAGTGCAATAAAAAGTAAAGATCAAACCAGATTTTCAAAGTCTTTAAGGAAAAACAATGGTACTAACTGACTCTATCATACTACTTAGAAATACTATAGATAGATTATCTATTAATGAGGCCTTAAATAAGGGTCATGCTCCGCATCCTGAAGATTATGTATATCTTGCCGGTTCTAGCGGAGCAACTGAAGCAATACAATCAGCTATCCAAACAATTAAAAATCCAAAAACAATTACCATTAAATGGGATGGATATCCGGCATTAATATTTGGTAGAGGGACAGACGGTCAATTTTCTATTATGGACAAACATATGTTCAATAAGAAAGACGGAACAGGCCGTGCAGTGTATAGTCCAGAACAATTTGCACAATATGATGCTGCCCGCGGCGTTAATAGAAGTGATTTAGCAGTATTAATTAATCAAATATGGGCGGGACTTGAAGAATCCTCAGCAAACGCAATTGGATACTATTGGGGAGATTTGTTATTTAGCAAACCATTAATAGAACAAAACGGGGTATATGTATTTAAAGCAAACCCTAATGGGATTACATATACAGTACAAGCTGATAGCAGTGTGGGTAAATTAATAAAGAATAAAACTGCCGGAATTGCAGTGCATCAATATATTCCGCCCGGAGCAATTACAACTGATGACGCATCTTCATTAGATGGTAAATTGGGTCAATTAAAAAATATATCAAATGTTGCTATTTTGCCAAGTGCCATGCCACAGGCCCCTAACTTAAAAATTGATTCTACCTTATTAGCAAACGCTCAGTCCGAAATTAAAAACCATGGTGCTGAACTTGATAGTTTATTAGCCAATGCGCCGGGAGCATCTTTTAAAGAAGGATTGATTGGGGTTTATTTTAATAAAAAAATTCGTGAAGGTAATTTAAATAATTTACTTAATGGATTTTATGATTATAGTTTTCGGGCTAAAGCGGCTAAAATTGCTAAAGAACAAACTGCTATTTTACAAAAAAAAGACCCCAATGCTGCCGCAGTGATTCCAGAGCAGCCTAATGATTTTATTGCTTCTAGACCAATGACCGCGCCTATGAAAAGCAAAGTAGAACAGCATTTAAATACGCATAAAGCTGGATTAATAGCATTGTTTAAAATATGGGTTTCTATATACAAGTTAAAAATGGATATTTGGAAAAAATTAGATGATTCTGCTAAGTCAAGTCCTGTACAGGGGCAACTTGATGATGGCACTGCTGGGCAAGAAGGATTTGTTGCCAACGGCTTTAAATATGTTAATAGAATGGGTTTTTCTAGGCAGAATTTTGCTGCACGATAGTCTAGATTGCTCTTTTTTTAGTCCGGTGATAAATAAGTATATGAATCTATATGATTCAAATAACTTAAAGGAATTTCAAAATGGCACAATTTACACGCACAAATGGCGACTTCAAACAACTAATTAACTATGATGCAACTTCATACACCAACACAGGTGTTAATACATCTACCTCTGCTGTTACTGTTCAACCTGCTGGTCCAGTACTAGAGTTTTTCACGTTTACTGCAGCCGGCGCTTTAACCGATACTGAAGTTAGTAACTTTTTTCTAACTATTGAGCAATTAGCAACAGTAATGATGTATGAATATACCGATGCTAGCTCTGATACAATAGCAGTTGCTCTTTATCCAGTTGGCGCATGGACAACATCTGCGATTACTGCTGCAATGACAGCAGTTGGTGGTGGTTTAGCAAGCGGTGCTACAACAGCCACAGCAACATTCACAAACTAATCTAATTAGTTTAATAAAGAACTCGGAATTTATTCCGAGTTTTTTTACCTCTATAAATAGTAAGTGAGTTACACTCTTACTTGTTATTGTTTATTTGATATTACTCCAACTGGAACAGTTAATAGAAGTAAGCCGGCGGTTGATGAAGACATTGATATTTGGGTATATAAACGAAATACTCAATGTAATTTTGATACAGTATTACAAGCAATATCATTAAGATCGCAACCTGAACTATTAACCATGCCTAGTAAAATTGAAATCAACTTTGACATATTTGACAATTTTGGATTTTTATTTCAGCAACGAGAAAAAGAAACATATCCTTGTTGGACTTTTAATTTTACAATACAGCACCCTAGCGTTTTTGATGATGGAATAACTGAATTAGGGGCATTATACAGTGATTGTGATACTATACCAATGATTAAAACCAATACTATTTTAGAAAATCTTCCAAAATTTTTAGATACTACTCCGGAATTAAAAAATATACACTTTGAGGTTACTGCTAATGACGAATAAAATCAATCACTTGCTTGATAACAAGTTTATTTCAACTTTACAAGAGTTGATAATTTTTAAAGATGAAATTGGAGTATATCAATTATTTAATAAATATAGTATAACCAAAACAAAAGAAGATAGTTATCGTATTACAACTAATACATGGGCAGATTCTAAGATATTTTTTTCATTGAAAAATGCAGTTACCTGGTGTATTTTTGATAAAAGAAACAAGATATGTGAACTTAATAAAATTGAAGAATTAGATAAAAAATTAAGCGGAATGGACACGATTATCCAGCAACATAGCAATTTGATAAAAAAATCCAAAAAGGCAGAAGATAAACTAATATTTTTAAACAAGTTATCCGAAGATAAGATTATAAAAAAAAGAATATTAAAGGAATTGAACTTATATGAAATTGAGTCCACGGCGTGGCAAATGAACAGATTTTCGGGAAATACGGATAATAATACAAAAAAGATAAATACTATATACTAGTTTGGAACCATACTATGAAATTAAATGAATTTGAAAACAATAAAAGTACTATTGCTGCTAAAGCATTAACAGAGCATTATGAACTTCCGTTCAATGTAGCAAAACTAAATATGTCTGCTACAAAAACCATGCTTGGCAAAGTACGAAATGTGTTGAGAGAGACAAAACAATCTGCTGATTTTTACAAAAAATCAACTAGTCCATCATACATGAAAATGGTATTTATGGAGCAATCCTTAGCACATCATTTTTATGATTTAAAAAATATGCCTAAATCTCGTATCTTTTTTGAAAATGAAGAAGTTGAAAAGTCACAAGTTGTTCTTGCTGCTCAAGATTTAGTAGACCAAATACAGAAAATGCTTGAAGATGTTGGTCAAATGCAAGTAAAAGAATTACCGGCATTAGTATCAAGTATTGAAAGTGAAATTGGTGTTAGTGAAAGCACGACATATAACGACCAAGTTACACAACAACTAGATACCTTAACTGCTACCTTGAAGGAAGCATTGGCCGGCATGAAAGCGGGATTGAACGGAATTACTGGACAAGCAGTAGATGCAGCATTTGATGCAGGCGCCGAAATGGGTGCTGAAGACATGGATGCTGATGCGATGGGTACCATGGATATGGGTGCTGAAGAAATGGCACCTCCTGTACCAGAATTACCAGAAGCTCCTCCGGTGGGCGGGGCAGGCAGAGCCAAAAGGTAAACATGTTTTTGTTTGAATTAGATGCCGCCGGGGATGTAATTACTAAATTAACTATAATAGCAGACCAACTTAAAGCCGGAGTAGAGAAGAATAATATAACAGAATGGCCGCTAGATCAATTATTAAGTTATTTACAAAACAAAGGTGTTCCTGTAGATAAAGATACTTTATATGATATGATAAAAAGTCCACCATTGAATAATGTTATAGACAATATACAAGTTGATAAGGTTATTTTTAAGGGGAAAACAGCGCCTGATGTGCCTGATACAGATAAAAATCAAGAAATTGTTAAACAAATGGCACAGCAGGCAATGCCAACACAATGATAAGTATTACAGAAAAAGCATCCAACAAAGTAAAACAAACTTTATCAAGACGTGGTAAAGGATTAGGAATCAGAATAGGAGTAAAGACCACTGGTTGTTCTGGTTTAGCCTATGTGTTAGAATATGTTGATACCCCGTGCCTTGAAGATATATCTATACTATGCAATGGTTGTTCAATTTATATTGATCCAAAAAGTTCTCCTTATTTTCAAGGGATGACAATTGATTATGTGCGTAATGGATTAAATGAGGGGTTTGAATTTATAAATCCTAATGAACGTGACCGCTGTGGTTGCGGAACTAGTTTTCGTATTTAGAATCCAAACGAACTATTGGAAAGTAAATTGCCCCAAATCTAGTTGACATATGGACTATAATTGTCTATAATTGGCTATAATGTATAATCCACACAAATATAACTATGTTAGTTTAAACAAACAAACAATTAACGGTTCACGTAAATATGCCACACCTGATGGCGAACATCTCCCTAGTGTTACTACAATCTTAGATGCTACAAAATCTGAAGAATCAAAACAAGCATTACAAAATTGGAGAAAACGAATAGGTGTAGTTAAGGCGCAAGAAATCACTACCGAAGCAGCCGGCCGCGGTACTCGTATGCACAAATGGTTAGAAAACTATGTTAAAACTGGTAGTACCGGAGAGCCCGGCAGTAATCCATATAGTATTCAAAGTCATCAAATGGCATTAAGTATCATTGCACAAGGATTGATAAAATGTAATGAATATTGGGGTACTGAAGTTTCTTTATATTTTCCTAAAATTTATGCAGGTACTACTGATTTATGCGGAGTACATGAAGGGGCGGATGCTATATTAGATTTTAAACAAACTAATAAGTTTAAAAAAAGAGAATGGATTGATGATTATTTTATTCAACTAACTGCGTATGCCAATGCTCACAATGAAGTGTACGGTACTAAAATACGCAAAGGTGTTATTTTAATGTGTACCGCAGATAACATTTATCAAGAATTTATCATTGAGGGTACTGAGTTTGACAAGTATTCTGACATGTGGTTTAAGCGTGTAGAACAATATTATATGAACTGTTTATAAAAGGAAACAGTATAAAGATAAATAAGTGTGAGGAATCACATTTATGGCCATAGTCCAAATATCAAAAATACAAGTAAGATCCGGAAGTTTAGTTGATTTACCACAATTAGATGAAGCTGAATTTGGTTGGGCGTCGGATGATAAAAGATTATTTATTGGAAAAACTACCCCAAATGAAAATGTAGAAGTATTAACTTCATATTCTCAATTAAATTTCAGTCAGATAGTTGGATCATATGGTAATTTAGATATAGCAAACTCCGTTGCTGATGGTGAGATTTTAACATTTGACGGAGAAAATTGGGTAAATCGCGGTGGCTCAGCCGGCGGGTTAATTTCTCTAGGAGATATATCTAATGTTCAAATTGACGGCGGTGCAATTGGATATATTATGGAAACCGATGGTGCCGGTAATTTAGCCTGGACACCAAAAGGAACATTATACACTGCTATAACTAATTTTTACCCAACTACATTTACTGGATCAATAGCAGAGACTACAATTAATGCCGGCTCATTTGTAATAGGGAGAACTTATCAAATTAAAACTGTCGGCACTACTAACTTTGTGACGATCGGTGCTTCAGCAAGTACAGTAGATGTAGTATTTACAGCAACAGGGGTTGGGGATCCCACTACGACAGGAACTGCCTACTCAACCACGTTAACTGTTACCGCAGTCAGTTCAGGTTATATAGGAGTAAATAGTGCTATTCAAACTAGCGGGATGACTATAACTTCCGGTACATATGTTGTTTCTCAAATTACAGGTACTGTTGGACTAGTAGGTACATATTATCTAAACAAACATCATACACTTTCATCTACTACTATATACGGTCCACTATTAATGCAAGTTGCAAATACGGTGCCGTATACTAATGGAACTGAAATTTCTATTTCAGGTGTACAGGGAGTTTCTAATGCTACTGTTAATGGGTTAACATTTTATCTTTCAATTACGGCTAATTATGCTTCGTCTGGTAATGTTGCCCTATACACTGATTTTGCAAGAATTCTGCCAACTAACGGCACTGCTGTAACTTATACAAATGCTCCAAATGCAATTGCAACTGCTCAAATAGGAAGCGGAAGCGGAGGGGCCGGAGCAATTGGCGGTTCTAATGGCATGGTGCAATTTAATAGTTCAGGTATCTTTAATGGAGATTCTGGATTTACTTTTAATTTAACTGCTCCCAAAACATTAACAGTAGACGGCAATTTTAATATTAGTAATGTGCAAGCATCCAATACTATTTCGGCTACACAATTTATTTCTAATATAGCAATTGGAACTCCACCCCTAGTAATTACGTCTACCACACTCGTTCCTAATTTATATGTTGCAAGAGCAAATGTAAGTGATAATGATGTCGTTACAACACAAACTACTGGAACGTTTTTTCCTACATTTGTTAATTCTTCTAGTACTGGTAATTTAGCAATGGGAAGTAATGCTAACTTGTCATTTAATGCTGCAACTGGAAATCTATCTACTACTTTATTAAATGTTACAAGTAATGCTAACGTTGGTAACTTAGGCACTGCTGGATTGATTGTTGCAACAGGTAATATAACCGGCGGGAATTTAATCACTGCTGGATTTGCTAATATAGGTACAACTTTATCTGTAACAGGTAACGCTAATGTTGGTAACTTAGGCACTGCTGGGCGTATAGTTGCAACAGGTAATATAACCGGGGGTAATTTAATCACTGCTGGATTTGCTAATGTTGGTGCTAATGCGAATATAGGTACTACTTTATCTGTAACAGGTAATGCTAATGTTGGTAATCTTGGTACTGCTGGATTGATTGTTGCAACTGGAAATATAACTGGTGGAAATTTAATCACTGCTGGATTTGCTAATGTTGGCACTACTTTATCTGTAACAGGTAATGCTAATGTTGGTAACTTAGGCACAGCTGGTGTTATCATTGCTACTGGAAACATAACCGGTGGGAATTTAATCACTGCCGGATTTGCTAATGTTGGTACTACTTTGTCTGTAACAGGTAATGCTAATGTTGGTAATCTTGGTACTGCTGGTGTTATCATTGCAACAGGAAACATAACCGGTGGAAATTTAATTACTGCCGGGTTTGCTAATATAGGCACTACTTTATCTGTAGTTGGTAATGCTAATGTTGGTAATCTTGGTACTGCCGGGGTAATTGTTGCTACAGGTAACATAACCGGTGGAAATTTAATCACTGCTGGATTTGCCAACGTTGGCACTACTTTGTCTGTAACAGGTAACGCTAATGTTGGTAACTTAGGCACTGCCGGATTGATTGTTGCTACTGGAAATATAACCGGGGGTAATTTAATTACTGCTGGATTGATTGTTGCAACAGGTAATATAACCGGCGGGAATTTAATCACTGCTGGATTTGCTAATGTTGGCACTACTTTATCCGTGGTTGGTAATGCTAATGTTGGTAACTTGGGTACTGCTGGATTGATTGTTGTAACAGGTAATATAACCGGCGGGAATTTAATCACTGCTGGATTTGCTAATGTAGGCACTACTTTATCCGTGGTTGGTAATGCTAATGTTGGTAACTTAGGTACAGCTGGATTGATTGTTGCAACTGGAAATATAACCGGCGGAAATTTAATCACTGCTGGATTTGCTAACGTTGGCACTACTTTATCTGTAACAGGTAATGCTGATGTTGGTAACTTAGGCACTGCGGGATTGGTTGTTGCAACTGGTAACATAACCGGTGGAAATTTAATCACTGCTGGATTTGCTAACGTTGGCACTACTTTATCTGTAACAGGTAACGCTAATGTAGGTAATTTAGGAACTGCGGGATTGATTGTTGCTACCGGAAACATAACCGGTGGAAATTTAATCACTGCTGGATTTGCTAATGTTGGCACTACTTTATCTGTAACAGGTAACGCTAATGTTGGTAACTTAGGCACTGCGGGATTGATTGTTGCTACCGGAAACATAACCGGTGGAAATTTAATCACTGCTGGATTTGCTAACGTTGGCACTACTTTATCTGTGACAGGTAATGCTAATGTTAATAATCTTGGTACAAATACGGCCATAATCACTACAGGTAATATCTCTACAATCAATAGTGGATTAATGCAAAATGGTAATAGCAATATAACTCTTACTGCTAATAGTAATGTTACTATATATGTCGCTGGTAATGCTAATGCTAGACTAACTGCCACATCAACTGGAATAGTTGCAAATGGTACTTTGTCGGTGTCAGGGAATATATCTGCTCCGTTTTTTAATGGCAATGTTCAAGGTAATATTTCGGGAAACTTTGCGGTAGCAGGTAGTAATACAGCGGTAATATTTAATTATTCAGGAAATGCTAATGCTAGTGATGCTTTTAAATTTGATTATGCAGCAAATGTATTAACAGTAATAGGTAATATAGTTAGCAGCGGGGCTGGTAACGTTTTTTCTGGTAATGGTAGTGCATTAACTGCATTAAATGCTACTAATGTTTCTTCTGGTACTTTGGCTCAAGCAAGACTGGCTAATGCCAATGTAATATTAGGTAGTACCGCATTAACCTTGGGATCAACTGTTGTAAATGTTGCCGGATTAACTAGTGTTACTAGCACCACATTTACTAGTGATGTAGCAGTAGGTACTGCTCCGTTTATAGTAACAAGTACAACCCAAGTAGCAAACTTGAATGTAGCAACGGCGGGCTTAGCTACTTACGCATCTACAGCAAACGCAGTTGCCGGTGGTAATGTATCCGGCGCGGTATCATACGCAACAACAGCAAACGCAGTTGCTGGTGCTAATGTATCCGGCACTGTCGCTAATGCAACTTTTGCTGTTAGTTCCGGAACTGCTGCGACTGTAACAGCCGCAGCACAACCAAATATCACTTCAACCGGTAATTTGAATAATGTAACTGTTATTAATAATGCAATTGGATATAATATTCAATTACCGGGTATTGTTGGAAGTGCTGCCACATATAGTAAACTAAAATCACTATCATCACGTGGCACATTAGCTGTACCAACACAGATACAGTCAGGCGATATAGTATTAATTATAGCTGCTGAATCATATACAGGTTCAGCATTTACTGGTACCGGCACAATTCAAATTACAACCACTGACAATATTACCTCTGCAAATAGGGGGTCTAAAATTGAATTTATTGGTATTCGATCAGGTAATGCTATTGGATATATAGCATCGTGGGATGGTGCTACATTACAAGTTGACGGCAACGTTGCCGCAAATGGAGTTTTTTCAGGTAACGGTAGTTCATTAACTGCACTAAATGCTAGTAATGTTTCTTCGGGTACTTTGCCTCAACCAAGACTTGCTAATGCCAATGTAATATTAGGTAACACAACATTAACTTTAGGTTCAACTGTTACTACAGTTGCCGGACTTACTAGTGTTACTAGTAACTCATTCGTAGGTACATTAACCGGCGCAGCAACCACAGCAGGTACTGTCACAGCTGCGGCACAAACAAATATCACAAGTGTAAGTTCATCATTTACTAGTCTTACATTTGCTAATGCACAAACAATTAGTGGCAACAACATGACACTTACTGCTGGATCAAATGTACTACTTGGAACAATTACAGGTAACTGGTCATTAAGTGCCGGCTCAAGACTTAATGCAACATATGCTGACTTAGCAGAATACTATGAAGCAGATGCTGTGTATGAGCCAGGAACTGTATTAGAGTTTGGCGGAGATAAAGAAGTTACTATTGCTGAAGATGGCACTATAAAAGTTGCAGGTGTAGTATCAACTAATCCTGCATACATAATGAATTCACTTTGCTTGGGAACGCATACTGTTGCAATTGCATTACAGGGTCGTGTGCCAACTAAAGTTCGTGGAAAAATAAGTAAAGGTGATATGTTAATAAGTGGAGGAAATGGATTTGCTAGACCAACAAAAACATCTCCTATGATGGGAACAGTTATCGGCAAAGCATTAGAAAACTTTGATGACGGTGAAGGTGTCATTGAAGTGGCAATCAGTAGAATGTAATAAATATAATAATAGGAATAATAAAATGGCATCATACGCATACACAGCAAATAGCGCAACAGCAGCAGCATCAGCAAATATTGCAACAGATAAAGCAAGAATCAGTACCTCTAATGTAGCAATACAATTTACTACTAGTTTTCCCAATGTAGCAGTAACCGGTACAGTAACCGCAGCAACCACTAGTGCTACTATTACAGGCTCTGGCACAACATTTAATACTCAATTAGGTGTTGGCTATTGGGTAGGAAACACAACTGGGGCTACAGTAGGTATTGTTTCTGCAATTGCAAACAATACTAGTTTAACTTTGGTTGCAAATGCTGCTGTGGCAATTTCTGCTGCCAGTCTTAGATACAATCCATATGGTGTAGCATATACTATTGCAACTGCTAATAGTACTCAAATTCCACAAGGCACGTCAGTTGATGTTATAGTTGGGCAAGGTAATATAGTATCTTATTTAAGTTTAGCAAGTGCAAATACTTTATTTACCATTACTGAACTTGGTATGCCACATGCAAACTCGGGTACTAGCGGAATTAATCCTACTCCTGCCCTTGGCGGGCCAACCGTATAACCTCATAAATTAACTATTACAGTATTAAAAAACACTGCGGTATTTAACTGCGGTGTTGATATAAAATGTTAAATATCACATAACAAGGATTATACTATGCCGGGTGGAATTACATTAAACGGTGGGGTTTCTTTTTCAGGTGGATTTACTTTTACAGAGGCACCCTCAGAAAACACAGCGGCTTGGTTTGGCGGTGGCTACAATGTTAGTAATGTCACTGTTTCAACAGTAGACCGAATAACATTTGCAACCGATACCGCAACCGCTACTACACGTGGTCCACTTAGTTCAGTAAGGAAATCCTTGGCTGCTGCAGGTAATACAACTGATGGCTGGTTTGGCGGCTCATATGGAGGTGGATCAAGAGTAGACCGAATTACATATGCAACTGATACCGATACCGCTTCAGTGCGTGGTCCACTTAGCCAAGGTAGATATATGTTGGCTGCTGCAGCTAATACGACTGATGGCTGGTTTGGTGGTGGGCAAGGACCCCAGTCATCAGTACAACGAATCATATTTGCAACTGATACTGCAACCGCTTCGTTACGTGGCCCACTTAGTCAGGCTAGATATATGTTGACTGCGGCAGGTAATAGTGATTATGGCTGGTTTGGTGGCGGGGCAACGCCGGGCGACAGTTCAAGAGTAGACCGAATCACATATGCAACCGATACCGATACCGCTAGTGTTCGTGGTCCCCTAAGTGTGGCTAGATATCGTCTAGCTGCGGCAGGTAATACTACTGATGGCTGGTTTGCAGCTGGAATTGGCATGTCAACTGTAGACCGAATAACATATGCAACCGATACTGCAACAGCCAGTGTACGTGGTCCACTTAGTGCAGGAAAACAGTATTTAGCTGCTGCAGGTAATTCTACTAATGGCTGGTTTGGCGGTAGTTATCCCCCAAATTCAACCGTAGACCGAATAACATATGCAACCGATACTAATACCGCTTCAGTTCGTGGTCCACTTAGTGGCCCAAGAAACCAGATGGGCGCCGCCGGCGGTATACAATAATAACTATAACATAACATGCAGTGGTAAATTTACCAGACGGTAGCCTGTATTGAGCCAACCGTATAACCCCATAAATTTTAGTAATTGATAAATAGTTAATACATTCTCATACTGAGAATTTATGCTGTAACCCACAGCGTAGGCCTAGAACGCCTTATAAACATAAAGGAAAAAAAATGGGACGCCCTCTAAAAATAGCAAAAGCACAAGCAGTATTAACATTAACTGACACCGTGGCGGCAACTGATGTAATAACAGTTTCTGGAAGTTTAACAACAGCCGGAGTAATTGCCGGTATGCCTTTTATACCAGCAACTACTGTAGGTGGTTTAACAGGCGGTACTACTTATTATGTACTAACTGTATTATCAGCAACCACATTTACCGCATCGGCTACTGAATTAAGTGCTAACACTTCACAAACAGTAGTACCATTATCTGATACAACAGCACAAACCGTTAAATTAACAGTTGGTTTAGTTGACTCAGGATTTAATAATCCACTTGGAGCTTCATATGGCGTTGTGGGCGGAAATACAAATCTATACGGAAAACAAATTTTATGTAATGTTGCAATAGGTCAATCTGGTACAGGCACTATCTATACTTCCAATGCAGATTCTAATATCTACGGTGTTGGAACAGATTTTGCAAACACCCTAGCTTCAGGGTCTGCTATTCAAGTATTGACTGCAAATGTCAATGGCTCAACTAATGCTACTACTATTGGATTTACTAATAGTACAGGTGGATATGTAACTGTAACAACTGCTAACGTAAAAGCAACTGGCGACTTTATTAGAACAAGTGCAGGAAACTGTTCTAATCTAGTATCTGGAGCACCAATTGTATTTTCTGCAAGTGTGGGTCCGTTAGTTGCCGGTACAGTATATTTTGCTAAAACATTAACTAATGCTACTGCGTTTACAGTATCTACTACATCAGGTGGTGCAAATATTGATATTTCAGCAGACGCAGCCTTTATTGGTAGTGGCACACAAGATATTGCTACCATGGTAAGTGTTACCGCTGATTATGCAAATGTGTCTTATGTATTTTCTACTGCTGAGCCAGGATATATCACTCGTCAAAAGGGTAAAACAAAATATCTTGTGACAGGAAATACCACATCAATAACAAATGCATGTTACACTGCAAATGTGGCAAATGCTGCATTAACTGCTAATACATTTAATATATTATCTACAAATGCGGCCTCTGGAACAAAATTCGTTCAATCCGTAAATGATTATCAATCTATTGTATTTGGTGTTGATATGGCTGCTAATGGTCTTGCTACCGGAAATCCTGGCATTATTGGCACATTTAATACAGCATATGCGGCTAATACAGAAATAGGTGATAAGCCAGTTGTAGTAATCAGTAACACCTAATAGGTAAATTATGGCTGCTGCACAATTAAATACCACTGAAAAAGATGTTGCTGTATTACAAACAGAAATTAAGTATATCAATGACAGCATTGATGAACTTAAAATCAGCGTAAAAGAAGTACATGATTGTATACATAAAAATTCAGTAGAAACTCATCTTATGCTAAAAGAACTGCATGAGGCTGGAGATAGGGCTCATCTAGCCCTATCTTCTAAAATTTCCAGTTTAGAAAAATGGCGATGGACAATGATGGGAGCGGGTCTGGTAGTAGGGTCTTTAGGATTTGATGCGATAGCAAAACTACTAAAATAAAAAAAGAGAGACTTAGGTCTCTTTTTTTGTTAATGCCATTAATTTAGATTGTACTACATCAAAGTTTACTGTACTGAATAATCCCGGATGAAGTGGCTTTGGATATTGATTATCACCCACCCAAGCATATCCACAATGTTCATCATTTAATAACGGGACAAATTCTTCAACAACTTCGCAAAAAAATGTATGATATATAAATGTTTTATTAACAAATTTTTGTATAGGGATTAATTTTGCAGCCTTAGGAAAAAATCCAATTTCTTCAAGACATTCTCTTTCAATGCCTTGCAGCAAAGTTTCATGTTTTTCTATTCTACCTCCGGGTATTCCCCAATTGCCCGGATTCCTAGAATCGGTTCGTAATAAATATAGATGACGATTTGTTTTATTGCTATAAAAAAACACTCCGGCTGAAGTATTGCTCATACTATAATTTATCAATAGTATTCGCTTACTAATTAAATAACTATAGAATAGTCACCCTGGTCGTACCAGCCTTCAAAACTTTTCATCCAAACAGTATCATCAACATTATAACGATATTGTACATTAGTTGTAAGATTGGTTACATATTGCACTGTGGTGGCAGCACTACTATCAAATGATACTGTCCATAAATTAGTTGAAGAGGAATATTGAATTATATCATTTGCATTGGCAATTAAATTACCCCATGCTACTGTCGTGTTATTTGCATGTCCAATATTTTCTACAATCAAATATCTTCTACCATTAATTGCGCCCGGTAAACCTGAATTTGGTCCGGTTAATAACGGATTAATTACACTATCAACTGGATTTAATGTATTTTGTGGCAAGGTATCAGTATCAATATTATAAATTAATAGTCTATCATCTACTGGATCAGGTACAATTGTCCCGATAATTTCAGTATCCATATATGGATTTTGTAACCAAATTTGACTTATACCCGGGCGTATAGTACCATATACATTTAATAAACTTGACCAATATAATGATGTATTGGGATTTGGAGGTAAGTCTAAATCAATATTACTAGGATAAAAATCTTGATTAGCCGGTAATAATTGTAAAGAATTTCCAATTAATAATAATTTATATCCATATGGTGTTATTTTTTGTCTAGTTCCTAATAATAAGTCATCATCTTGTATATCACTAAGAGCATTACCTTTAAAAATAGATGCAATTATTTTTTCAACTACTCCTAGTTTTTTCAATTTAGAAGCAGTGCTTATCCAAATTGGTATATAAAATTTCCAACTCAATACATCAATGGGATTTCCTGAACCTTGGGGAATACTGCGACTACTAAAAGTTAATCCATCTTGATATACTACACTTAAACTGGTCCAATCAATAAAATTGTCAGTACTTTGAATTTCTAATGAGGGATTAAACAAAGTACCCAATTGCTCTATTAATTCTAATTTTTGATTGTAATTTGTAGTCCACATATCTACTGTAATACGTAAAGTATACGGCACTGGCATTAATCTTTCAACAGTAAATGCTTGTCCTTGCGTTTGTTCATATGCCAATGTTTCACTATTGTATGTTCTTTGTCTAACATTAATTCTATCTACAAATGTAGGATCCTGTGTTCTTCGTTGATCATATTCTAATCCTGTAATATAATATGTAATTAACGGAGCACTTGGTAAATTACTAGCACTATTGTTAGCAATAATAGTAGCAGCTTGCCGACTACTATCACCATACATAACCGGTACTCGTACTAATATTGGATGTCCGGCAGGGTCTTTACCTTTAGTAACTTGCCAATTTGAAAATATTTTAGCAAATTGAATTAAAAATCTGCGTATCTGATTATCAGAAAAGTATTGTGCCATAAATTAGTAGATAGGTAAAATAGGATCTGGCGAAAGTTGCAAAATAGATGACAAAGGTTGACTTTGAGAAACAAATGTACCGTCTGTTAATTGCGTCTGTGCCGTGTTATTAATAAATTGTGATTGCAATGATTGATCAGCATCTGTATATCCAGTTTGTGTTCTAACATTTGCTGAGATTCGTATCCACAATGCGCCGTCCCATCTGTAAAGTAATTGCGGAAGATAGTCAATTCGCAAAAAGTAATCACCCACTTGCGGATTTGCAGGAAAACTTATACCAGCACCTGTTGGAAATCCATTTGGCGCCTCACCTGAGCCTGACATATATCCTGCACTATAACCAAATGACCTAGGACTTGCTCTAGATATATATTGATATGCTGGGTCACAGTCTGCTCTAAAATTCATTTGAGTAGATATTGTTCCTGTAAATCCCGTCAATGTTGGGTTTTGGTCTGCTGTTGCGTAAGTATTGTCAGCAGTGCCATATGGTCCAGTTATTACTCCCTGAGACCTAGCAACAAGAATTTTATCTCCGGAAATTGGACCGGATCCACTACCTATTACTTCGGCAGGTAATTCCATACTTTCTAAACTCATCGTAACAAAGGCATCAATCGCATCACAATTCATATCAGCCGTCATATCCCATATACTTTTTAATGATGTTTTTGATATTCTAATTACGGGACTAGCATTTTTATAGTTTGGATTTCTTCGCATTTGAATAGTTCCGGACACTACGACCGGTGCACCGGCTGAAGTAGTATTAACATTAATGGGCGGAGCAGGTTGTCTAAGTTTGCGAGAAAATATACCATTTTCTGAAAATTCACCATACGTTGGCACAATATATAAATCACTTGTGTCATATCCCGTCTTAGGTAAAATCCTTGCTGCTTCATTTAATGCAGCGTTGTTGACATTAATATTTTTATTATATGTTGCAAGTATATCTTTTAAATTATCTGCGGTATCTAATTCCCAATATAATGCGTTTGGTGGAGCAATTCCGATAGGAACATCTATTTTTGAAAGATAATTTTTATCACCATATGAAATCACATAGCCAGCAGCATACACTTTTGTACTATCCCAAATTCCAAGATAATTATCCATATTAATTGGAGCATCAAGAATCTGACTAAATTCTTCACTATCAACCAATGGTTCACATTTAATACGCCATAGATGGGGGAACCAAGTTGGACTAAATCCTTCACTAGCATAATTACCATCAGTAACTTGCATAAATCGTTTTAACGCAACCGGAATAGTTTCTTCCAGAGGATTATAATCTAACATATGCGGCAATTCAATAACATCACCTACCATTAATTTCCTACCCAATAAATCAATCATATCATTATAATGTATTGTAATGAATACAATATCATTATTTAAAAATAATCCAAATTGACTTAAATCAAAATCTAAATTTTGTACATTATAATGTCCACGCAATCTATATATATCAGGGTCATATGAACGGTCTCTATTTTCTAAAAATAGTAAATCTTGAATATTATTGGGATTTAGTGAATTATATTCCGGTTGAGTATAATCAGTAGAGGCACCCTGATTAGTAGGACCCAAATATTTATGAACATATAAATCAGTTGATCCAACCGTAAACATTTCTGATATTGTTTTATCAAAAAATTTATAATCATTAGATTTGGTAGGACGATATAGACTTAAGCGAGGAATTTTAGTTCTCCCTGTGCAAGTTTATTCTGAAGGAATTTAAATAAAGGTAGCATATTGTTATTTATCGTTTTATGAATAACCGTTGTTAGTTTATAAGGTTGACATTAAATACAGTATATGTTATAATTACATGTAAATTTAACAGTAGGATATAATATGGCCACTCGTAAAGTAAAGAAAATTGAAGTCCACTCTTTAGTAAAAGCACTAAATCCGCGTGATGCTGATACTAAATATCTGGGAGAAGAACCGTTGTTTGCTGAACAACCAATTAACGAATATCGTAATTCAGCATTAGCCCGGGCGTTGTCTTGGTATAATAGATTTTATAACCGAAAAGATGCCAGAGACATGATGGCAACATACTTAGATATGCATGAGCGAACTGCTGATGCCAAGATCCTGCGTAAAGTGGCTGACCAAGAATTTGTATTACCTACATTTGCATGGTTATCCCGAATGAAATTGCGTGGATTAGAATTGACCGAGCATGAGTCAATGACTATGGAAAACGAAATAACTAGGTTGATTGCAACTGTCAATAAACCGGAAGTTAAAACACATAGTCAAATTGGTGGTCCTGCAAAACAGACCAAAGAAGAAGTTGAATCCACTAAGAAAAATGTTCAAGAAATAATGCGTGAAAAAGCCCGAGAGGCTGCAGGTGAATTAGAAGGAATGCTAGATGAATTTCATTTAGCAGGGTCGCCAACTAAACACCTCTATCGCCCAATAGATGAAGTTTCTAAAAAGAATGTACTACCTCAGCATATTAGTATGCTTACTGAAGTTTGGAATAAAAAACTAAACGAAATGGAAAACGTTCTATTGGGAAAAGATAGTCAATTGGTTGATGGATATTCGCATTACAGTAAACATCAACTTAAAAACACTGTAAAATTTATTGAATTAGTATTAAGTGACCTTAACAGTTATATTTCTATTAAGAAAAGTGCTAAGGCACCTAGGGCTCGTAAAGCAATTCCAGTAGAAAAAATTGTATCTAAACTTAAATATTTAAAAGTATTTAAAGATGCTGCAACCAAACTTGATCTAATCAGTATTAGTCCTGTAAAATTACACGGGAGTTCAGAAGCTTGGGTATATGATACTGCAAAACGCAAACTACATCATTTTGTAGCAGATGAGTATTCTAAAACTTTTACTGTCAAAGGTAATACTTTGCTAGGGTTTGATACCGCACAAAGTGAAGTTAAGACATTACGCAAACCTGCTGAACAACTTAACGAAATTACCGGAAGTAAGCCAATTGCTCGTAAATTTTTCAAAGATATTAAAGCAGTTTCTACGGTGCCAAATGGCAGATTTAATTTAAGTATGATTATTTTGAAAGCATTTTAAATGAGTAACATAGATTTAAACAAATATAGCGACTTTGTAGAAGCCGTAACTAGCCAAGCCAGTAATGATTTTACTACATTTATTAGCCGTCTTGATTGGATAGACGGAGATTTAGATAACGAAAAGTTTGATCCAAAAATCAATGTTTCATTGTTACTAACAGCAGCACTAGGGATGGCCGCAGAAACCGGCGAGTTTTGTGAGATACCTAAAAAGGTTTTCTTTCAAGGTAAACCATTAAATGATGAAGCCATATTCCATATGAAGAGAGAACTCGGAGATGTAATATGGTATTGGATGAATGCATGTAGGGCACTTGGATTAAATCCCAATGATGTAATTGCTGAAAATGTAAATAAACTTAAATCTAGGTATCCAGGGGGCGCATTTGACGCACATTACTCAGAACATCGTAAGGATGGCGATATTTAAGCTTTTAGATAAATCCTAAGTATCTAATACAGTGTAGTCTGATAAATACATTATATATCAGGAACACATATGAGCATAGGCACACTAGCAAACGTACTAAGCACCCCATCCGGTCTAACACTAGATGAATTAAAAGAATCTCTTTTTGCAAATTTGCAGTATAGACTTGGTGCCGGAATAATTGATCTAGAATTAGATCCTGAGCATTTACAAGCGGCATATAACTATGCCATAAAAATATATCGTCAGCGGGCGCAAAATGCAACTGCGGAATCCTACATTTTAATGACAGTAGTTAAGAATGTTGACACTTATACATTACCGCAACAATTTATTAATGTTAGAAGTATTTTTAGAAGGACAGTAGGACTTGAAACTGGCCCAGGTTCTAGTTCGTTTGATCCATTTAGCAGTGCAATTTTAAATACATATTTGCTCAATTACAATTATGCAGGTGGAATGGCAACTTATGATTTATATGCTGGATATGTTGAATTAGCCGCTAGAATGTTTGGCGGATATGTCATATACACATTTGATCCTGTTAGTAAAGTGTTAAGAATTGTTCGTGATCCAAAAGGAGATGGTGAAAAAGTTTTGATTTGGGCTGATGTTCAACGAACTGAAGAAATATTATTACAAGACCCGGGCGCCGGTGTATGGATTGGTGATTTTATACTAGCAATACTCAAGGGTATTATAGGAGAAGCCCGAGAAAAATTTGGAACTATTGCCGGCCCCGGAGGCGGAACAAGTTTGAATGGTGCTGCTATGAAAGCAGAAAGTAAAGCTATGCAAGAACAATTAATTGAAGAATTAAAGAAGTATGTAGACTATTCTCAGCCCTTAACTTGGGTCCAAGGCTAATTCTCATTTGGATTAGTGGGTGAGGACTAGAAACAAGGCTTACCTAAATGCTTTATATTGCCTTGTTTCTGTAATATAATAAGTAATTCAGGAGCATTTCAAATATGATTATTGGAATTACGGGATTAATTTCAAGCGGCAAAGACACAATTGCTGACTATCTTACCACTTATCAAGGATTCAAACGAATTAGTTTTGCTGCTAGTCTTAAAGATTCAGTAGCAGCAATCTTTGATTGGGATCGAGAATCACTAGAAGGTACAACAAAAGCCAGTAGAGTATGGCGTGAGCAAAAAGACGAGTGGTGGAGTAATCGTTTAAAAATGGATATTACTCCAAGATGGATTCTACAGTACTGGGGCACAGATGTATGTCGTAACCACTTTCATAATGATATTTGGGTAGCAAGTGTTGAACATAGACTATTGAATTCCAAAGAAGATATTGTAATTACAGATTGCAGATTTTCTAATGAAGTTGCTGCTATCAAAAATGCAGGCGGGATAGCGATTAGAGTGCAACGTGGCTTAAATCCTGAATGGTATGATTCAGCAATAGCATATAATAGAGGTCCAAATGGTAATTCATCTTGGGCATTAAGCAAGATGAAATTAGATAATATGAAAATTCATGCTAGTGAATACAGTAGCGTTGGATTAAAATATGACCATGTTATAGAGAATAACGGTACTATAGATAGTTTACATGAGAAAATAAAAAATTTAATCAACAATTAAATCTCCTCTTTTCCAAGTTACTTCTGTTTTTTTAACTATTTCTACACAATTCAAGCATATAGTTCTAAGATTAGATAACTCAATATTTTCAAGTTTTCCGTCAATATGAAACACAGTTAGTTGAGAAGGATACTTACTATGAAAGCCACATAAATCACATGTGGCTTTTTTTTTGTATCCACTTTTTTGCCAACTAGGCTGTCTTGGTTTCAACTTATTCTTTTTTCTACCACATTCATCACATGTACTTCTGTAATGTGTAACACCATTGCGTATATAATTTATAGCAGTGTGATTTTTGTTACATTTTTTGCATATTGGACGTTGTAGTAGCATATTATATTTATTACTAAGACCTTTAAAGGTACGGTTATACCAACTTTTTTAGATTTATGTATAAATAATAGTATGCAAACAGGTTGTAAACCTCATAATCTTACTAAAGGAAAATAAAATGGCATTAACATCACCCGGCGTAGAAGTCACCATCATTGACCAAAGTCAATATTTACCAGCACCAGGCAGTTCTGTTCCCCTTATCGTATTAGCAACTGCTCAAAATAAAGCTGATGCATCCGGTACCGGCGTTGCACAAGCAACTACGCTTGCTAATGCTAATAAATTGTATCAAATAACAAGTCAGCGTGATTTAGTTAATTTATACGGCACACCATTTTTCTATTCTACTACTGCAGGTACGCCAATTCAAGGATATGAACTTAATGAATATGGATTATTAGCAGCATATTCAACTTTGGGTGTTACCAATCGTGCTTACATTTTACGCTGTGCCATTGATTTAGCCAGCTTAGTCGGTCAAACAGGTAGACCTACTGCCAACCCAGACGACGGAACCTACTGGTTAGATAGCACTACATCAACTTGGGGTATATTTGAATTTAATGCAACAACTGCTAAATTCGTAGAGCAAATTCCAATTGTTATTACTGATGCTACTGAGTTAACGTCAGGTGCTCCAATTCAAAGTATAGGTAATATCGGAGATTATGCGGTAAATGCAATTCAAATGACAACTAGTCCTTCGTATGTAGAACAGTATTTTTATAAATCTCCATCTAATACTTGGGTTGGAGTAGGAAAAGTTGGATGGAGAGAATCATGGCCTACGGTCCAAGGAACAAACTCTCCAAGTTCACTTACTGCCGGAAACACTTTTACATTAAGTATGAATGGGACTTACACAATTACTGTAACGGTACCGGCATCTGCTAGTAACACCGTTTCAGGTGTGGCGGCTGCAATTAATGCATTGGGCTATTTTAATTTATCTGCAAGTGTAGCAAGTGGAAAACTTAACATTTATTCTATGCAGAATCGTATATTTTCACAATCTAATGTGTCTATAACCGTGGCCGCTGCGACTGGTACAGTTTTGACTGACTTGGGAATTACCGCAGGAACATATTATCAACCGGGACTAGTGTGGGGAACTTCATCTGAAATGCCGTTGTGGGCAGCAGGGCAAACATACCCTCATCCAACCGGATCCCTCTGGTTAAAAGGAAGTTCTTCCGGTAATGGATTAAATCCGGCGGTATCTAAATTTAATTCTACTACTGCGTCATGGGTAACTAAAACAGTAACTACCGCTACATCAGATTGGGATACCGCGTATGATATAGATTCAACTGGCGGGCAAGCAATTCCGGCAGGAAGTGTATATGCACAATACGATTTTAACGATGTATATGCATCTGGGCCTGTGTATTTATGGGAGCGACTTGCTACTGGACCAACCGTGGTAACTAGTTCATTAACTTCATATTCATTTGCCGCACAAACGTACACCTTGTATGTTCAAACTAGTGTGCCTGGCTCAAGTGCGTTATCAAGTACTTATACGGTCACCGTTCCAGTTTCTGCTACTGCTGCTACTTTTGTTACTGCTTGGGCAGCCCAAGCAATATTATACACTCAAGCATCAGTAAATGCGGCAGGATCTATTGTATTAACTCATACTGAGGGCGGAGAAATTATATTAAATGATTTTAGCACAAGTACTGGAGTTAGTAACGGTGTAATTGCTTTAGCCGGATTTGCAATAGGCACAAATGATAGTTGCAAATATGGGCCGTCAGCAGTTACCAATTTTAGTGTTGTGCCAACCGGCGGAACCGGATCCGGTATAGGTACTATTGCAGTAAGATTAGCGTATGCGTCATATCTTATAAACCAAAATACTTTTGGTAATGCTGGTACAGGATACACTGTAGGTGATATTCTTACTGTGGTGGGTGCAAATTTAGGAGGAGTTACTACTACTAATAATTTAACGGTAAAAGTTACTCAAGTGAGTGGTGCCGGCGCAGTTCAAGGAATTACGTATGCTAGTGGCACGGCGGTTAGCACATATACAACACAATTAAGTAATTGGGTAGAATTTACATATGAAACCAATGAAGGTCAACCAAATGTAGCACCTGCTAATAATACTAATTGGTTCTATAGCGTTACTGATCAAGTTGATATTATGGTAAATTACAACGGCGCGTGGAAAGGATATAAAAATCAAAACTATGACGCTAATGGATTTCCAACCCCAACAGGATCAAATACAACTGACCCGGCGGGTCCATTAGTAAGTGCTACTGCACCTACTTTACAAAGTGATAGCACTGCATTAGTATACGGAGATTTATGGATTGACACTTCAGATTTAGAAATGTATCCTGTAATTAAACGTTGGCAATTGGTGGATGGAGTTGCTCAGTGGGTATTAATAGATTCTACTGACCAAGTATCATCTGACGGTGTATTATTTGCTGATGCTCGTTGGGCATTGAATGGTACCACAAATCCATATAATGATCCTATTCCAACAATCGTATCATTATTAACAAGTAATTACTTAGATTTAGATGCTCCAAATGATGCTAATTATCCAGTTGGAATGTTGTTATTCAATACACGCCGCAGCGGATATAATGTAAAACAATTTAAAGTAGATTATTTTAACAATACTGATTTTGCAGGTGAAACTCTTCCAACAGAAACAGATGCATGGGTAACAGTAAGCGGGTTGCGTTCTGACGGTAGTCCGTATATGGGTCGTTCTGCTCAACGGGCAATGGTTGTTCAATCATTACGTTCAGCAATAGACACTAATACTGATATACGTGATGAAGATAATTTCTTTAACTTAATGGCTACTCCTAATTACCCAGAATTACAACCAAATATGGTTGTATTAAATGCTGACCGAGGCGAAACTGGATATATTTTAGGTGATACTCCATTGGGATTAGCCGACAGTGCTACTGAGATTCAAGCATGGGCAACAAACGCCGCGGGTGCTACTTCTACCGGAGAAGCAGGTTGTGTTACCCGTAACACATACTTAGGATTGTTCTATCCAAGTGGCATAGCAAATGATTTATCAGGTAATGAAGTTGTAGTTCCAGCATCACATATGATGATGCGTACATTCTTACGTAATGATACTAATGCTTATCCTTGGTTAGCGGCAGCAGGCACTCGTAGGGGTACTATTGATAATGCATTAAACATTGGATATTTAAATCGTGATACTGGTGAATTCCAAACAATTAAAACACGGCTTGGTATTCGTGATGTATTATATATTAATTTTATTAATCCAATGGTATTCTTTACCGGAGTTGGACTATTGAATTATGGTAATAAGACCTCCTTCAATTCTTCAAGTGCATTAGACAGAACTAACGTTGCTAGATTGGTTGCTTATATTCGTAGACAACTAACATTAGCAGCTAGACCGTTTGTGTTTGAACCCAATGATGCATTAACAAGACAGCAAATTGCTGGAGTTGTTGAATCATTAATGATAGACTTAGTTGCTAAACGCGGCTTATATGACTATCTTGTTGTATGTGATGATTCAAATAATACACCGGCTAGAATTGATAGAAACGAACTTTGGATTGATGTTGCAGTAGAACCAGTTAAAGCTGCTGAATTTATATATATCCCGGTTCGTATTCTAAATACCGGAGAATTATCTGGAGCATAATATAAATGTCCTTTGGGACATTTATATTCTAAGATAAATACTATTAATAGGAGAAATTAAAAATGGCATCAGCATCATTAACAAACATGTCCGTGGCAGCAGACGGGTCACCAGCAAATCAGGGCTTGTTAATGCCCAAACTGCAATATAGATTTAGAGTTATATTCTCAAATTTTGGAGTGGATAAGGCATCAACAGTATTAACACAACAAGTAGTAGATTGCTCACGCCCTACTGTTAGTTTTGGTGAAATTACATTGCCTATTTATAATTCAACTTTGTATTTGGCTGGTAAAGCAACTTGGTCTGCTATGTCTATTAATCTTAGAGATGATGCAGGAGGTGCAGTATCTAAATTAGTAGGGCAACAATTGCAAAAGCAAATGGATTTTATGGAACAAGCCAGTGCTGCAACTGGGCAAGATTATAAATTTCAAACTAATATTCAAATATTAGATGGTGGTAACGGTACCGCAGCAGTTGGTATATTAGAAACATGGCAATTGTATGGCTGCTTTTTAGTATCTGCTAATTACAATACTTTAAATTATTCAGCAAACGAGGCAGTCACAATAGCGTTATCTATTAGATATGACAACGCTGCTCTTACCCCAGATGATAAAAATGTTGGTGGAACATTTGCTCGTCAATTAGGCGGTGCATTGGTAAGTGGTGTAGGCGCCGGCTAATTAATCGTAAATTAGATGGCTGGATTTTTTCAAGACTTATTAAAAGGTGCGACTGATTCAATAGGCAGTCGCACTTTTTTGCGTGATTATACCCATGCTTCTAAAACATTTAGGACCAACGGATATCAGTATGCACCAAAATTAAAATTCTTATTTCATGTGTATTTTGATATTAATAAATCAGCATATGTTCAAAATGTAAATACCACTGTTAATTTTGGATTGCTAGTAAAATCAGTGAGCCTGCCAAGTTTTACTTTTGCAACACATGAGTTAAATCAATATAATCGTAAAAGAATTGTTCAAACAAAAATTAAATACGAGCCGGTTTCAATTAAGTTTCACGATGATAATGGAACTGCTGATGGAAGTGCTGCCGGAGGTATTATACACCAGCTTTGGAAAGCATATTACACTTATTACTACAAAGATGGAACTAAACCCAATGTCATTTTAAGTGGAAAAAGGGGAGCATCTGCTTTTGCTAACAATGGTCAACCCGCCGGTGCAGCTAGTTATAATCAACGAACAACTTATACTCCGTCAATAACCGGAAACGATGATTGGGGTTATATAGGTGAAACTACATCATCAGTAGCACCTAAGCAACCATTTTTTAATAATATTACTATTTTTGGATTTAATCAACATAATTATACAGCATATACTTTAATTAATCCGCTGCTTACTAAAATGGGACAAGATACATATAGTTATTCAGAGGGTAACGGTACTATGGAAATGTCAATGGATGTTAATTATGAAACCGTGGTATATAATGAAGGTGCAATGGATGGAAATGCCCCCGGTAATATTGTTACTGGGTTTGGTGATAACGCTAATTATGACAGAACACTAAGCCCTATTGCTCGATTGGGTTCTAATAGTAATGTTATGGGAAAAGGCGGATTGATAGAAAGTGCAGGAGGATTTGTTTCAGCACTTAAAGAAGGTAGATTACTTGATGCAGCAAAGGTAGCAACCGGAATTTATAATAATGCTAAAAATGGTCAATTGCAAAAGAATATTATTTTAGAAGCACAGGGTGCAATTACTGCTGCCATCAGCGGTGCTGCAAACCCTTTAAATAATAATCCTTTTAACTTTCCAACAAAGGCTTCATCTCCTAGTGTTATCAATACTAACGGCGTCAGAAATTCAGGAAGTGCGGGACCGTCAAATGTTGATTCTCCGCCGAATGCAGGACAACAACTTGGCGGGGGCGGCGGCGCACAATAATATGAGTAAAATTTTTGACGCTCGCAGCCAAATGGATCAAACAGTTAGAATTTTTGATTCGTTTTATGCCTTCAATGTTAAAGTAAATGCTAGTGAATATGACATTGTAAATGGATATTTTACATCAGTGTGCGCTACTAGGAATATTGCAGGAAATTTTACAGCAGTATTATTTAGAATAGCACAAGAAGAAAATATTAGTGTATTAGATTTGTTAGGTTACATACAAGGAACCAACAATAATTTAGAAATGAATCAAATTATAGCATATTATTTAAATGGATTAAAATCTAAAACTTCACTATACGGTATAAGCAATACTCCAGCACCTAATCAAACTATAGCAAGAAATATAGTTCAGTAATAATATGGCATCATATGCTCAGGGTTTATTTACGCCAATTAATAAACAAAAATATATAGGAAAGAATATCCCTAAATATCGTAGTGGTTGGGAATTAACATTTATGACGTTTTGTGATTCAAATAAAAACGTATTGTATTGGGCAAGTGAATCTATATCAATTCCATACCGACATCCTTTTAAAGGAAAAGTGGTTAATTATATTCCTGATTTTTTTGTAGTATATCAAAATAAATACGGAAAACAAATTGCTGAGATGGTTGAAATTAAACCTAAAAAACAAAGTTTAATTGAAAGTAAAGTTGCAAGTGCAAGAGATAAAATAATTGTTGCAATAAATCATGCTAAATGGGCTAGTGCAGTAGCATATTGCAAGCATCACGGTTACACATTTAGAGTAATAACTGAAAATGAACTTTTCCACAACGGTAGAAACAAGTAACTAAATACTTGTATGACAAAAAAATTGCAAGCATTATTTGAGTTACCTGAAGATGAAATACAATCTCTTAGTGTTCCTATTCCAGACGGTGCAGAAGATATAACTATAGATGCGTTAAATACGTTAGAAAAGATAGACCAATCATTACCGCAGGTACGCGGATTAGATGCAAGTGACACTGAATTAGATGAATTAGCACGAATGGCAGTAGATAGTTTTAAAGATTTAAGTGATTTGGGTATGCAAGTTGATAGTAGATTTAGTAGTGAAATCTTTAATGTAGCAGGCACGATGTTAGGACATGCAATTACAGCAAAAACGGCTAAATTAAATAAAAAATTAAAAATGATTGAATTGCAGTTAAAAAAGGCGCATTTAGATCATAAAATTACTTCAAAAGTAGAAGAAGTGGAATCAACTCCACTTGGTACTGGACATGCATTGGATCGAAATGAATTATTGAAAATGTTGAGTGGAAAAACAAACAACGAATGATAAATACACTATACAGGAATACGAAATGAAAAGCCTAAAATATTATATAACCGAAAGTGTAAAGACATATGATTACACTATCAAAATTGCGGGTGACGTTGATAAAAACTTTTTAGACATGTTTATATACAATCTAAACAAGTTTGATCCGATTAGAATTAGCGACCCTATTAAGACACCTATTCAAAAAGATCCGTATGGGTTTCCTAATGAAAGCAATCAATCAGTAACGATAATTAAAGCAGATTTTAGATATCCAGCCACAGAGCCAATGATACAACAAATTGCTCAATTATTGGGATATAATGTTAATATGGTAAGAGTAGTGTGTACTTCTTTCAATGATAGTATTAATGGTGAAACCGATGAGTACGCAAATCAAATGAAAAATAGTCCGGTACTTACGCATGAAGAAATGGAAGATCAATCAGGATCTAGAGAAGCAAGTAAAGCATATGGAGATTCATATTTAAGTTCAATTAAAGACCAAGCAAAAGGTTCAAAAATTGATATACCGTATGCAGGTAAAAGGACCCCAGATAGTTTTGATCCATTTAAGCCAAATTTAGATGATAAAAAGTTAGGTAATAAAAGTCCAATGACAAAAATAATTCGTCCTAAAAACCCAGCGACTGGTGCAAGAGCATAACCCTTAAGGAATATTAAAATGAACATGTTAGATTTAATGAACAAGATGACTGAACTTAGTGAAGCCAAGTCTACTAATAATGCGTTTACTGGAAATTGGAAAGATCCGGACGATGCTAAAGGCAAATCTATAATTCATAAAGGTAAGTATGGTACTGCGTATCAAGGTGAACCTGATGACTTATCCACTGATGACACTAAAAAAACTAAAAAAGTTGCACCAGCAGACGGCGAGAAACGTGGCCGTGGACGACCAGCAAAAGGGTCAGATAGTTCAGGCAAAACAACATCACATGATACACAATCGTTATCTAATTTTATGATTGGTAATAAACCAAGTAAAGCAGTTGACAAATTACCAAAAACAAAAAGTAAAACGTTGAAAGATTGGTTTGAAAGATTAGATACTGCATTGAATGAAGATGGTCAATTTACTGTGAAACCGGCTGCACCCGGCGCATCAGATATTATGGGACCAGATGGTAAAAAAATAGGAACAGCATCGACCCCGGCTGCAGCTCAAGCAGTAAAAAACGGAGAAGTAAATTTTGATAAAGAACAAGGTATGGCGGAAGGCGACATTGGAAAACATAACAATGCTACAACAGGGTTTGCGGCGTTAGTTAAAAAACTTACACCTAAATATGGTGTAAAAGGTGCAATGCGTATTGCTGGTAGTCAAATGAAAAAAATTAAAGAAGCGGATATGCCACGCAATGATAGTGACATGGGTGCAGGTTTAGGCGCTGGTCGTAGTCAACAATTTGAAGGCACAGAAGAAGATCCTGCTGGACCCGCAAGCCAAGCGGCCGATGAGTTAGCATATAAACTTCGCAATCCAAAATTTGATGCTGCATTGAAAAAAATAGAAGACAAGTATAAAAATGATTCTATGGTTGTAAGAATGAATTCTCAAGGTGGCAAACAAGATCCAACAAGAATAGCGGGTATTCTGCAAGATCTTGCTCTGCAACATAAAAGGGATCTAGAAGTGTTAGTGAATTACTACCAAAAATACGGCGGGCCAACTCCAGCATTAGAAAGCAAAAAAGGAGTAAATCCTTTTGCTAAGAAAAAACCAGACGATGACAAAGATGGAGTTCCTAATTGGGCCGACAAGAAGCCCGGTAAAGATGATAACGAAGGCAAAAAGAAAGGTGCAGCACCTATGAGTGAGGGTGGCAACCCTTTTGCCCCTATAGTGAATCCTATAATGAATTTAGTTAAAGGTGGTACTAAAGTCCTACCCAAACCTACTGGTCGACCGGGGATGCCGCCTGCTCAAGCTGCAAGGACAGATGCTGTATCCCAAGCAAGACTTGCTAAAAGAAATGCTGATGACGAAATGTGGGCAGCAAGACAAGGCACCCAACCTTCGGCCGCAAGTACAGATGCTGTATCCAAAGCAAGAAATGCTAAAAGAAATGCTGATGACGAAATGTGGGCAGCAAGACAAGGCACCCAACAACCAGCATTAGAAAGCAAAAAAGGAGTAAATCCTTTTGCTAAGAAAAAACCAGACGATGACAAAGATGGAGTTCCTAATTGGGCCGACAAGAAGCCCGGTAAAGATGATAACGAAGGCAAAAAGAAAGGTGCAGCACCTAAGAAAGGTGTAAATCCTTTTGCTAAAAAGAAAATTTCTGAAGGTAAGGTAAAGGACATTGCAATAGATTTAGAAGAAATGACGCCGGCGGAATTTAAAAAGAAATATAAAATGACAAAGGCTGAAATGGAAAAAAATATGAATACTGACACCAACGCTAAGAAGAAAGATGTGACGGAAAACTCACATAATGTCACGGAGAAAATTATTGGACAACCTAAAATTGATAATATGGATAATGCTGGGCGCGGTGTATACAGTGGTGCCGAAAAAACAGCAACAACTAAACATCGTTTGGGGTCACATGTGTATGAAGTAACCACTGAGCAAGACGGTGATGGCGATCTTTATTATTTCATTTATGTGAATGGCAAACAAGTGTTTTACGCCACTAGTTCGGGAGTGTATGAGAACAAGTTAGGTAGCAGGATTAGTTCCGCTTTGTTGGATGAGCATAAAAAAGCCACTGCACAGATGTTTGATTCGGATGAGGATGAAGATGAGGATGATTTTAGGGAAGGTGTGGCGGAAAGGCATCAAGCAGCTGGAAAACTTAAAAAGCAGATGAGCAAAAGTATGATGGAAGGTGTTCGTCATTCAGATGCTGCACATTTACGAGGTAAGGCACATGCAATGGGCGGTGAAAATTATAACTGCCGATATACACCGGGCACCAATGAAGCCAATATGTACCATATGGGATTCAAAGAAGGGCTTGATGAGTGCTATGGTCAAAGTCCAATGGAGAGTTATGTCGAGGAAGAATTTACTCCGGAAGGAGAAGTTGAAAATATGCCACTAATGACTGATGAAAACTATATGATGGATGAAAGTCCTTTTAGTTGGGCTGCTAAAAATACTCCAACAGGAAAACACTTTACATTAGCCGGACATGATTTTACAAAAACAGCGGCAGAAAGTATGAATCCGTTTATGGAATCTTTAAATAACCAATTAAATGCTTTACTTAATGATGATATTAATGAAGGAATGACTGTATCAATTTCTAAAGGTCAACAAGGTACGCCGGATTCAGTTAGTGTGTCTGCTCAAGATTCTGAAGCAGAACAATTACTTTCTATTATTAAATCAGCGGGCTTAAGCTTGTTTGGTAGCGATAATGATTCAGGTGATGAACATTCTTCTGCTATGTCTATGCCGGGCGTTTCTATTGCTGACGGTGGTGCTGAACTTGATAGTAATATCAACGTGGTAAACGATCATGATGGCATGTTGGATTTAATTCGCAAAATGACAGGACAAGGTCCTGCTCAATCAGATGACAACGATTATGAAAGTGAAGAACACGAACACAGTCATGATGATGAAGAAGAGTGCGGCGATTGTGGTAATAGTCCATGTGATTGCGAGTCAATTGATGAAGCTGAAACACCTGATCAAGCAGAATTTATGGCTACTGAAGATAATGCGCCGGATTCTGGTGCTCAGGAAACAACCGCTGATGTAAATGCAGGGGCGGCTGAAGATGCAGCAATAGCAAAATCAGACCAACAAAATCCAACAGTAACAACAAATGAAGATGAAATGGAAGAAGACTTAAATGAATCATATGCTAATAGTGCTGAAAATACATTTGAGGCTGATATAGAATTTATGACTAAGGTTATAACAGGTGGTTTGAATAAACAAAAATCAACCGGTCAATCTACTATCCCAGTCGTGGCAAGTCAAAAAAATCGTTTGGGTGAGCCAATGCAAGAATCTACTGCATTACTACATGATTGGAAAAAATTAAGTGGTATTACATAAGTAATATACCTTAAAAAAATACCCGAGTTAATCGGGTATTTTTTTGGAATTAGTAATTGTACTACTAAAAATTACACATGATACATTTTTAATATATCTCCTATGATTTTATGTCTGCGTATATCAGATGCATTAAATGTACATGACTGCATACCAGCAACAGGAGAGTTGGCTAACTTCTTCTGTAAGTCTATCAACCCATTATCAGACTGCCGTCTATCTGCTTGATCGGTGTCACCTGTAACCACAATTTTGCTACCTTCGCCTATGCGAGTTAACAACATACACGCTTGCGAAATGGAGCAATTTTGTGCCTCATCCAGCACTATCCAACTGTGTTTAAAGTTCCTTCCTCGGCAAAAAGCCAATGGCGCAATTTCTATAATTTGTTCCTCCAACATGTGAGCAATTTCTTTAGTTGAATAATATTCCCGTAACACATCTAATAATGGTCTAGTCCAAGGTTCCATTTTTTGATTTAAATCGCCGGGCAAAAATCCATGCTTTTCATCATCTACTGCAACAGCGGGTCTAGTTAAAATTATTTTATCACATTGTCTAGTTCTAAGTGATTTAATTGCTGCTTGCATTGCTAAATATGTTTTTCCGGTTCCTGCAGGTCCGGAAACAACTACAATGTCTATATTATCATCTAATAATGCAATTATATATTTTTCTTGATTTATTGATTTTGGTATCAATTCTATTACCTTAGTACTAAGTTTAGGTACTTTTTGCCCAGTGGCCTGGGTAAAATCTATAGTTTTAGATTCGTTTAAGTAGTAAGTATTAGTATTTGACATTTTTTTTGTGTGAGAAAAGCGTGAATCATAATCACGAACAGCGCCAGTTTTTCGTTTGCTCAATATATATTCTCCTTAAAAAGAGCGTGAATACTCATAATATTCAATAGTATTTACAAATATTACCAATGTGTATAGTATTGCAGTATTTACTGCATACTTTATGATAAATATTATACTGGCTGGGATTACTTGATATTGTCACCTATATATAATTAATGATAAATACATAATGAAACACGAAACCGCAGATAATTTTTTTGATGATATAAATTTTGTAAGTATAGTTGATACTGTAAAGGGAATATTTACTAGTGATGGATCTATGGCAATATTATTAGATTACGAAAGAGTATTAGATGAATCAGATTTATATGCTTATAAAAATTGGCAAATAGGTGAATTAGTTCAAGGCCCAACAAAAAGCAAATATACTGTAAAATGTATTTTTATGTGGCCATACAAATTAATGCCAGATCCTAGCGGCGCTAAACGATTAATGACAATTGGATGTAAACTTAAGTTTGCTAAATCTAAAATAACAGTTCCTGTAGAAGTTCATAATTATGATGATTTTATACCGGGAACTAGGTATCCAAAATCAACAAAAAAAGAAGTATGGTTTGTTCAAATTGAAATTCCAAATGAATTGATGAATGAAATACGAGAGGGTACAATAGATTTAGCGGGTCAAGAAATTGACTTAGATGAACTTGATGATTCCTATGATGATGATTTAGAAAAATCACAGACGCAAGATGAAGAACCTGTAGCCGGAGGTGCAATGCCAGCCGGTCCAATGCCGGCCCCAGCAAAAGCCCCGGCGCCAGCTCCAGCAAGATAAATTATGAATAATACTCAACTTATTAATGAAGGCTTAGATTATCATGACATGGAGGGTCAATTTGAACCCAAATTAAGTGTGGATGAATACTCGGCTAAAATGGGAGAAGATAGCGATGTAGTTACTTTAGCATTTATTATCCATAGTGAACAAGCCGGCAATGATATAGTAGATTGGTTTGAACGTGGATATGATTGGGTATTAGATGCTAGTGTAAGTGAGGGTGAAATTGTTCCGGGAAAATATTTAGTATTCGTAGAAATGAATCGTAGAAGCACTGTACCCAACAGAATTATTACATTGTTATCTGATTTGACAACTTTAACAAATATTCCAGTTAATGATTGGACCATTACAATTGATGATGAAGAATATGAACCAGATATTGAGGTTTTAAAACAAGTTATAACTATTAGTCCACATGAATATCGTAAAGAAGAAGAACAAGAAGAACAAGAAGAAGGATTAAATGAAATGAGAATTCGTGCAGGATTAGAACCAAAGAGGATAGTTGGTGAACAAGATGCTGAATTAAAAAACTTTAAGGCTATGGCAGGATTATAAGTATGGCTACACTATTACCAAAAAAAACAATTATTGAAGTTCCAATTGCAACTGATGATGATGTACAGGCTCAACTAATTGCCGATCCGACTATAAAACAATTTCCAGGAAACAATGACCACCCCTACTTATCAACCGGGTCTACAACATTTGGCTCACCTTCGCCAGGAGGATTCTCTCCATCCAGTTCGTATAACCCATCAGCATCATCTGGCTTTGGCGGAAGCAGCACTGGAGGCACATATACAAATCAGTCAACGACTAATCTTACCCAAGGAGGTAGTAACGCCGCTCAGGGGGCCGACGTATTAGTAGCAAACGACAATACTGACTTCATAAACAAAAAATGGCGTCCATTAATGGCGTTTGTTTATATGTTTACATGTTTATGTGACTTTGTTTTATTCCCTGTATTATGGAGTTTATTACAAGCAATGAGTAAAGGAACGGTAACAGTTCAATGGCAACCACTAACATTACAAGGTGCCGGTCTTTATCATATCGCTATGGGCGCTGTATTGGGTGTGGCAGCATACGGCAGAACAAAAGAAAAGATCTCCGGAACTGCTTGATAAATATTGACTTATAGCAATTTTTCTGCTATAATTATTTACCATGGATCATTACACAACATTAGGGGTAACTAAAAATGCCAACTCTACAGACATTAAAAAAGCCTATAGAAAATTAGCAAATCAATTTCACCCAGATAAAGGCGGAGATACTGCCCAATTTCAAAAAATTCAAGTAGCGTATGATACGTTAAGCGACTCTTTAAAAAGACAAGAGTATGATAATCCTCAACCCGCAGGGTTTGGTGGATTCCCTGGAGGATTTAGTTTTACTACTGGTTCTGGATTCCCCGATATATTTGGTGATTTGTTTAGGCATCATGCTCAGGCTGCTCAACGACAAGCACAAATATATAGAACCATAATGGAAATTACATTGGAACAAGTATACTTTGGTGGGCAACAAGCATTAAAACTTCAATCACCAACAGGCGTTCATATGGTAAATATAAATATACCAAAAGGAGTGACTGATGGTGCTCAAATGCGAGTAGAAAATGTAATTAAAGATGTTGTTCTTATTGTTGAATTTAGAATTCACAAACATTTAAAATTTGATAGAAATGGCAATGACTTAATATGTAATTACCCTATTTCAGTGTTAGATTTGATTGTAGGAACTGTATTTCAATTTACAACTATTGCCAACATTACACTTGAAGTTACTATACAACCCAAAACACAACCTCATATGCAATTAAGAATGGCAGGGCATGGATTGCCAATTTTAAATTCAAATCAAGTAGGAGACCAAATACTATTGTTAAAACCATTTATACCAGATATAATTAACGATACGATTATCAATAGCATTTTGCAACATAAAATATAGGAACCTGATGAATAATTCGCCCGAAATTGAAAATATTATTGAACAAGCAATTGAATTTGCTAAAGAAAAAAAGCATCAATATTGTACAATAGAACATTTACTTTTATCTTTAATTAAACATACTCCATTTAAAAAATGCCTAATTAGTTTTGGTATTGATTATGATATGTTTTTTAATGAACTAAATGCATATGTAGATGGATTGCAATCAATTGTAACTACTGAAGACCCAGTGGTTCCAAGGAGAACAAATTCATTAGAACGGGTAATGAATCGTAGTGTAACTCAAGTGTTGTTTACTGGTCGTCGTCAAGTTACAACTATTGATTTATATTTGAGTATTGCCTCAGAGGGTAATAGTCATGCTCATTATTTCTTATTAAAGTATGGAGTCAATAAAAATGAATTTATTCAACATTGGCAAAAAACTTATAAAGGTGCGGAATATACTTCTAAATTATCTGAAAATCAAGCTGATGAAATTTTAGAAGAATATACAATTAATCTTACTGCTATAGCAAAACAAGGTAAATTAGAACCTCTAATCGGTCGTACTAAAGAAATTGATGATATTATTAATGTCTTGGCTAAACGATTTAAATCTAATGTTCTTATGGTTGGAGATCCGGGCGTTGGTAAAACTGCAATAGTTGAAGGTATTGCTCAAGCAATTATTAATTTAGAAGTACCTGAATTTTTACAAGGACATGAATTATATTCTTTAGAAATTGGATCTTTACTCGCTGGAAGTAAATATCGTGGAGATTTTGAAGAAAAGGTAAAACATGTTATTGATGCCCTTAATACAAAAAAGAAAGCAATTCTTTTTATTGATGAGGCTCATACAATGCAAAGTGGCGGAGGATCTAATAACGGAAGTGTAGATTTTGCTAATATGATTAAACCTGCAATTACTAAAGGAACATTAAAAGTAATCGCAAGCACTACTTGGGAAGAATATTACGAATCTTTTGAAAAAGATCGTGCCCTAATGCGTAGATTCTATAGAGTTTCAATTGATGAACCTTCACATGACTCTACTATTCGTATCCTTAAAGGATTGAGTGCAAGATTAAATGATTTTCATACAGTTGAAATTACTGATGACGCAATTAATACTGCTGTAGATACTGCTGATAGGTATATACATGATAGAAAAAATCCAGATAAATCAATTGATTTATTGGATGCGGCTTGCGCTAAACAACGGGTATTGGAAAACAAAGGCGCTCTTATTACTAAAGAATTGATTTATGAGCAAGTAGAAAAATTTACAGGTGTTCCTGCTGATAAATTAAGTGGCGACAATTTTAGTAGAATTAGTACACTAGAAGTTAATGTAAAAAGTAAACTATACGGTCAAAATGAAACTGTTGATAAAGTACTTGAACGTGTATATGTTAGTTTTGCTGGAATCAATAACGATACTAAACCTATTGCTAGTTTCTTATTCTTAGGACCAACTGGAACAGGTAAAACTGAACTTGCTAAACTATTAAGTAAAAATCTAGAAATGCCATTACTTAAGTATGATATGTCAGAATATAGTGAAAAACATTCTGTATCAAGTTTAATTGGTCCTCCTCCTGGCTATGTTGGATTTGGTGATAGTCAAGTGGGCGGTGGCAGACTTATATCTGATTTAAGTAAAAATCCACATAGTGTTATGTTATTTGATGAAGTTGAAAAAGCACATCCGGATATATTTAATATCTTTTTACAATTACTAGATGAAGGAAGAATTACCGGCAGCAATGGTAAAATGGTAAGTTGTAAAAATACCATTATTATTATGACTAGTAATTTGGGATCTAGTGATGGTGAAAAGAATAATATTGGATTTGGCTCACAAGAAAAAACAGGCGAAGATGATAGAGCCTTAAAGGAATTCTTTAAACCAGAATTTAGAAATCGGTTAGATATGGTTTGTAAATTTAATAAACTTGACCAACTTTCTATTAAGAAAATTGTTATTAAATTTACTGAAGAGTTGAAGAAAAGTTTAATAGATAAGCATAACATTTCATTAACTTTATCTGAATCTGCAATTGAGCATTTGGCTGATAAAGGGTATGATAATAAATTAGGTGCTAGACCGTTAGCAAGAAAAATTGATGAACTTATTAGAGTTCCGCTTAGTAAAAGGATTTTATTTGACAAAATTAAAAATTCTAATATAACCGCAATTTGCGAAAATGATGAAATTACATTTAATGTGGTTCAAAAATCAACAGCCAGGGTAAATGAAAATGGGATTATTGAAATTAGTTAAAAATCATACGGAGTCGCCGGGCATTGATTTTCATGAGTTTAGGGATATATTGTATTATGACAAATATAAATATCGAGCTCGGATATCTATTTCCGGTGTACGATTTACTATGTATACAAAAACGATACAGTCTTTTGTTAGGCTGATTAATCGTAGTCATGAATATAAATCTTATTCCACTATACAGCCAAAACAACTAGAGGAAATTAGAAAAAATATAGATTCTATTTCAAATTATATTACCTATAGGAATGATATACAAAAAAACAAATTAGGTAGTATTAGAATTGAAGGGAATCGTGTAAGTGTTTTCAGCAATGAGTTATCAGTATTACAACGGTTAACTGAACTGGGCAATATTGAAGTTGAGTATACCGAAGTTATTATGAGTGAGTTTGCAGGAGTAAAATATTTTGCAAATACGCCTAAATATAATTTTAGAGTGTATTTGAAGCGTAAACGGATAGAACCTACCACGATTAAGGATTTTTCTAATGTTATAAATAAAACAAAAGATTTATATCCTAGTTCCTCGCTTTCGGCATGGCTAATGGCAACAACCGTCGGTTCTGCAAGGTTTAAGTACTACAGTTGGCAATATAGCCATTCATCTGCTACGCATTTTATTGATTTTAATAATGAAAGTACTTTAAGTTATTTAGCATTAATGTACGGTGAATATTTGGGTCATAGGTACAAACTGGAAAAACGAATTGTAGAATGATAAATACTCTACAATGGAGTATTTATATGGCAAAAATAGTTACAGAATCAGTAGTACTTACTTTTAGTAAGATTGCCAAAGATTCAGACCCGGATAATTTTACAGATGATGATGTAAAATCATTATCTGAAGTTCAATCTGCTCTTATGCAAGTAGCACAAGAATTAATGGGTGATAACATTGTAGTTGAAGTAATGAGGGCATAATAATGAGTCAAACTACCACTCTTATTTTATTACCACAAACAACATATGACGGGGGCGGGAATGCTAACGTATATACTGTTGTTGGAAATTCTCAGCCGGCCGCAGCGTATTATTTAGGTAATCGTGATTTACAAACAGTTAATATTAATTTGACACAAGTAACTGGTAACATAGTTATTGAAGCAAGTTTAGCAACTACACCAACATCTACTGATTGGTTTAAAGTATATGAATTAGAAGCTAATATTAATGCCGCAGCCAATTCAGCACCATTAATAGCATCTAATGCATCAGTATATACAAATATTAACGGTAACTTTGTTGCAATGAGGGCAAAAGTAGTAAATTTTGCACACGGGGTTGTAAATTTTACAAAACTAAGTTATTAAGCATGAGTAAAACAATTGTAATTATGCCGGGGGGTTTTCATCCCTTCCATGCAGGACACGCTGATTTATATCAGCAAACTAAAAAAGCATTTCCCGGCGCCGATGTCTATGTGGCTGCAACTAATGACCAAAGTGAAAGACCTTTTCCCTTTTCTATAAAAGAGAAACTAGCAAAAGTAGCCGGCGTAGAGTCGGGACATTTTATTCAGGTAAAGAGCCCTTTTCAAGCAAAAGAGATTACACAGAACTATAATCCAGAACAAGATATATTAATTTTTGTTCGGAGTGAGAAAGATAAAACAGTACCACCATTAGCAGGTGGAACAAAGAAAGACGGAAGTCCTGCTTACTTCCAACCATGGACAGGAAAGAATTTACAACCATTTGGTAAACATGCTTATCTGGTATACTTAGATACAGTTCAATTTAGCGGAGGACTAACCAGTGCTTCACAGATTCGTGCTGAATGGCCAACGTTAGATATTACTGAAAAAAGTAACAGGGTAATGTCATTATATCCAGCCGCGCACAAGAATAAAAAGTTACAAAACAATATTATACGTATGCTAGATTTAGCAATGAACAGCCAACAAGTTGTAGCAAAGCCCTCTGCTGTTAGTTTGAAACCAGTTGGAATACGTGAATCTAATGTGTTTACCAATGCACGAATGAATGCAATTAAAGCAGGTAAAAAAACGTTTAATGTACATAACAAAATATATACTGTAACAGGTGATATCAAAGACGAATTAGAAGCAAATAATTCAAAAATAGATAATATTACTGAATGTTTATATAAAATTAAGCCATTTATTGCAAATGCAACAAGCAAACAAAAAATTAAATTATTGAATTTAATGGTTGAGGCAAAAAACCTTAATAGTAAATCAACTACGATACTATCTAATGTGTCCGATTCTGTAGATTATTTGCAGGAAAAATAATTCGGTAGTCCTTGTTTGATGTAAATAGTTATATCAAACTTAAAGAGGACTTCATGGTAACACGAAAAAAGAAAACAGATAATACGGAATCTAACACTATTCCAGTAGAGCAATTGCAAGAAATTGTAGAATCTATTGCTGCTGTCCCAGTGGCACCGGCCGAACCACCTGCACCGGCCGCACCACAACAAGGGCAAGTACAAGTAAACGTAGACTTTTTAAAAACTACAAGAGTTCATATCTCAATGCCATGTTACGGCGGGATGTTAACGGAATCTACATTTATGAGTTTTATTAAATGGGCAAATACTGCTAGACAACTTGGTATTGATTGGACATTAGAAACAATGGTCAATGAATCATTAATTAGTCGTGCTAGAAATACACTAACTGCAAAGTTTTTAGATATGCCTGAGGCAACACATTTATTTTTTGTAGATGCTGACATTGGATGGGAGCCATGGCATTTGTTAGTATTACTCAATCGTGACAAAGATGTTATCGGTGGATTATATCCAATGAAAACAATGCCTATTAAATGGGTAGTTAATGGATTTGAAGGTGCTGAAGAAGGACCAGATGGATTACAAGAAGTAAGTAAAGCGGGAACAGGGTTCTTATTAATGAAGAAAAATGTATTTGAAAAATTAAAATCACATCCTGCAGTTAAACAATACAAAAATGATATTGGTCTAGACCCTAAATACGATCAACATTTAAAAACTTACTTTGATACTGCGGTACGTCAAAATCGTTATTATTCTGAAGATTGGACCTTTTGTGAAAATTACAGAGACATTGGCGGTAAAATTTGGGTAGATAAACGTGTTTTATTACGTCACAGTGGTTCTTATGTATTTTGTATGGAAAATCAAGAACATTTGATGAACACAGTTGGGCCTATGTACTTAGAACAGGAAAAACAAAAAGCAATAGTTGCTGCAACAGCGGCTGCAGTACCCGGGACTGCCCCTTCAGGCATAGTTACATTAGCAACTTAAATTATATATTCTAAGTAAGAAAGGCTCTTAGGAGCCTTTCCCATTGATAAATATAGTATGGATATTAAAGAATTAAATTCGTTTAAAGTGTCAGATGCTATTACATTTCATGACCATCTTAATCCTAGGCTGTTTCACGGGAATAGATTACAACCGGCCGTTGAAAAACAATTAAAAATTATTGCCCAAGATTTTTTACAAGAATTGGGAGTATATGATATTAATGTTAAAGATATAACAGTATCTGGCTCAAATGCAGCATATAGTTATACTAAGCATAGTGATTTAGATTTACATATATTAGTTGATTTATCTGAACAGCCAAATGATGAAGTATATAAAGAATTATTTCATGCGAAAAAAACACTGTATAATGATAGCCATGACATTAAAGTTAATGGAATTCCAGTTGAATTGTATGTTCAAGATGTTGCATTTCCAGTAATAAGTTTAGGTGAATATAGTGTATTAAACAATAAATGGATTAAAATTCCAAATAAGCGTAGAAGTAATTTTGACCATACCGATGCTAAAGCAAAGTATGAAAAATTAGCAAAATTAATAGAATATGCGTTACATGCTAACGATTTAAAACAAGTAAAAAATGTTTTAGAAACTATTAAAAGATACCGACAAACTGGATTAGAAAAGGGCGGAGAATTTGGCCCTGAAAATATTGTTTTCAAAGCATTGCGTAGCCAAGGCTTAATTACAAAATTATACGATTTAAGAGATAAATTACATAGTAAAAAATTAAGTTTAAGCGGGATGTATCAAGAAATTGATGAGGGTTTTGATCAACCATATCCAATAATATGGGAAAAGGGTTACCATGGAGATGTTGATGCACTTGCTAAATTACCTGATGGTACTTATTTAAGCATTATGTTTAATAAGCAAGATAATGTTAAACCTGATGACAAGACATGGATGGTTGAATTTCATAGAAACAACAGCCAAGAAGTAACAGGGGAGGGTGATGCACAAAAAGTATTTGCTACTGTATTGTCTGCCATTCAACAATTTATTATAAAATACAAACCACTAAAAATATATTTCTCAGCAAGCAAAGAACCAGCGCCACTGAAACTCAGTAGCCCTGCTGGTGCTAAAGCAAACCCTGAAAGTCGTGCCAAGTTATATGATAGATTAGTACTCCGTTATGCTAAATCTTGGGGATATAAGTTTTTCCGCGCTGACAATGGTTCTGATGTTATGTATCAATTTTCAAGAATACCAAAGCAAAAGACTGTGGGTGAAGATTACACTGGGCAATATGCTGCTGAAAAAACTCCAGTTGTAAGTCCTTATGCCGGCATCAAGGATAATCAATATCGTGGTGGGATAAGTGAAGCAGCAGACATGGATTTTGAAGAAGGTGATTGTCCTATATTTGCCATTGCGTTACATCGTCTATCTAAGTTGCCATTAATGGCATTAGTTGAATATGATGAAGAACTAGGTAGTACAGTATTAATCCATGCGTATGTAAAACTTGATGATAGATGGCGTCTGGATATCACTGGTGAAACAGATGTAGATTGGATGTTACAAAAATATCCAAACAATGGTAACGCCGAAGAAATTGAGATTGGTGAGAAAGATTTGTTAGAATTGGGGTATGGAAAAAGCAAATGTCCTACTTTGCAACAGGTTCTACCCCATGCTAAAGAAGTTTTACAAAATATAAATGAAGCAAGTGGGTATATTCCAAGCGAAAAACAAAAGAATGATCCACGATTTAAGACGGCACTAACCGTAGATATTAGGCCAGATGCTATCAAAAAGAATGCAAAAGCATTTTATTGGAACACTAGTCGTGCCGGAATCCCTCCAACGGCAAAAGCAAACGGCAAAATATAACTAACTTCAGTTACATGGGGTTTTTGATAAATACATTATCAGTACGGAACCTTATATGAAAATAACACAAATCACAGAAACTACTACTAGCGGAAGTATTTCCCCGGTCGCCACTGTATTAGGGGCAACTCATACACGAGGAAATCCTAGTATATATGGCGGAAAAAAAGTTAAAAGTATGTTTTCTGGTAAAAAAACTAAAGAACCATATGGTAATAGCCTTCATGAAGGCGTTGAAATTAGTGAACAAGATTTGATTATGATGCCGGGACTAGGTAATAAAATAAATCCCGGCTTTATTAGTAAGCAAGATGATAGAACAGATAATGAAATTGCAATGGCTATAAATGATTTGTTTCAATCTGGTAGAAATGCTGAAAAAATTTATAAAATGATTGAAGGCCGTAGTGAAGAAGTTGGTCTTGAGGGTTGGGTACAAGAAAAGATTATTAAAGCAAGTGACTATTTAAATACTGTTCGTGAATATTTAGAAGGACAAGAAATGTCAACTGTAGATGAAGGGCGACCGTTTAGGGGAGTTGATGGTGCATTTGACAGGGGAGATGATGAACGGCATGACTTAGACAGACCAAGAAAATGGCATGTAGTTATTGATGGAGATATTCAACCCCAAGGATTTAGTGACAGAGAAGATGCAAATATAGCCGGGCACAAAACACTTGCTGCCAATCCTAATTCTAGAGTAACTCTTAAACAAAAATGGGCGGATGACTATGAGTAATATCTTTGCAGGAATTTTGCTTAATGAATTATCAACTGATAAATTAGCAAAATATAAAACAGCAGCCAGTGCGGATGCTACTAAATCTGATCAAGAAGGTAACTTCAAGCGCGGAGATAAAAGATTTAGTGGTATTGTAAAAGCAACTAATAAACAATTTGCAAATGATGCTAAAAAAGTTAAATTACCGGAAACAGTAACCGATGATGAAGATGATGATTATGTAGAACCGCCGAAGTCCGGAATTGATAAATTCCGCACTGCAGCTAGTATGGCCAATCTTGCTTTGACTCCGGCAATGTTAGCACAAACGGTTAGTACTGGAGCAAATGCATTAAGTAAACCCGCTGCTGCAGCAAGCGCCGCAAAGGTAGCGGCAAATCTAGGAGGTAGATTGCTCCCGGCGGCCGGCGCGGCACTTAGCGCGGCCTCAGCCGCACATAGAGCAAGTTTGGGTGATTATACTGGATCCGCGATTGATGCAGCCTCAGGCGCTGCATCTTTTGCCCCGGGCTGGGGAACAGCTGGTTCAATAGCTGGTATAGGTACTAACTTATTACGAGACCGGTGGAACACTGGTAATTGGTTCCCGACGGATGAACAACTGAAGGCAGCATACGGTAAAAAACCAGATGCACAAGTAGCACAAGGAGCAAAATCTGCCGCACCTGCACAAGCAGCAAAATCTGCCACTCCTGCACAAGCTGCAGCGCCGGTTGCAAAAACTACAGCCCCAGCCGCAAACACCAAGGGCTCTTGGCAAGAAATTTACAATTTAAATAAAACAATCATTGGGGCTAATCCCAATCTAATTAAACCGGGACAAAAATTAACATTGCCAAATGGCACAGTATACACAGTTAAACCCGGGGACTCTCTTAGTAAAATTGCAGCACAATCGGTACAAGAATCAATTTATATGCAATATGATAAAGTACCGTCTTCCATTATGTATGGTTTACTTGAAGCTAGTCAACAGTCAGCATCAATTAATATACCAAGCGGTCGTGGAATGAGTCCACTAGAGTGGCTGGCATCATTAAGTAATAATCCTGACGCAGCAGTTGCCGGCGCTTCCCCTTCAAGGATTAAACCGGCTGGTGCTGCCTCTTCAAGGATTAAGCCGGAAGTTGGTGCTGACCATGTAGATAGCACTGTCACTAGCAATACAGGTGACAATATGAGTAAAGCAAAACAATCTGCTGAACAATTCTTAGGTCGTAGAATTAGCAATGATGAATGGGACCTTTTACTACGAGCAGTTACTGCTGAAGCAAGCGGCAACACAAAAGAGCAAGCCTGGGTAATGGGTGTTATATTAAATAGAGCTAGGTCAGGCCGTTGGGGAAGTAGTATCAATAAAGTATTATATGCACCAAACCAATTTCAAGCAGTGACTGGTACTAAGTATAATAGCAATCCAAGTTCTAACTTTACTAGAGGCCCAAATGCATCTCAACTAGCATCTATTGTAAAAGGTGCTATAGAAGTATTGCCAAATGTAGATCCATCAGTAATGAATTTTACAGCGGCTAATAGTGCTGCTTATGGAAGAGGCACTAATATTAATTTTAGAAATAAGTTAGCCGCAAGATCAGGCAGTCAACAAATTGGCCAAACTATATTTGGCACCGCATAAGGAATTATAAATGTTAGCAGAAAATTTAAAAGTATTATTGGCAAGTGTTAACTCATTGTCTATCAAAGCACAAAACTTTCACTGGAACGTGGAGGGAGATAACTTCCCTCAATATCACGAATATCTTGGTAATTTCTATGAAGAAGTATACAGTGCAGTAGATAAAATTGCTGAATACATTCGTACATTAGATAGTTATAGTCCAGGAAGCTTAACACGCTATACTGAATTAACAATCATTCAAGATCAACTTAAAATCCCTCGTGCCGAATTAATGTTTGTTGAATTGTTTGAAGATAATGGCAAGATGATTGAATTACTTAATCATTGCTTTAGTTCTGCTACAGAAGAAAATAAACAAGGTATTGCTAACTTTATCGCTGAAAGATTAGATGCTCACGAAAAACATCAATGGCAGCTTAGAAGTATATTAAAAACTACAAGAGCATAATATATATTTACCATAAGGAATTATAATGCGATTATATGAAATAGAACCTAGACCTAGTATAGAGAAACAATTTGACCTTATTGAGAGTATGGTTGAAAGTTTTGCAAAACATCATAATGTTGACAGTGAGATAATATGGGAAGATTTAGAATCAGTTGATGATTATGAATTATTGGTTGAAGCCGCTGCCTGGAGAACCAGTAAAGGAAAAAGTAAAAAAGGTGGATTAAACGCTAAAGGTGTAGCAAGTTATCGTAGAGAAAATCCTGGCAGCAAGTTGCAAATGGCAGTTACCACTAAGCCAAGCAAATTAAAGCCAGGCTCAAAAGCAGCCAAACGTCGGAAATCATTTTGTGCAAGAATGGGCGGCGTTAAAGGACCAATGAAGAAACCTAACGGTGATCCCACACGCAAAGCATTGGCTTTACGCAAATGGAACTGTTAATGAGAGCAAATGAAATAACAATAGATGACTCACAATCTCTTGTTGAATTTAGCAAGACTGATGCGGGTATACACAAAGAATTAATAGCCAAAGGATATAAACCTATAGGCAAGCCGGGTGTGGATCAAACTGCATATATTGAACCGCGCAGCGGCATGATTCTCAAAATATTTGGGACTCGTCCAGGAAGTAAAACTTTTACAAAAGATCAAAAAATGTTTTTTATCTGGGCTAAATTTTGTATGGATAATTCATCTAACTTATTTTTACCACGATATTATGGGCATGAAAGTTTTAATTATAACAATTCATTATATTTACAAATTCGTACTGAGAGATTGCAACACAATCCTAAATTAGGTCGTGCGGTTTCTAGTCTAGGCGAATATGCCAGTATTGGTTCTATGGATGCACGTGGCACCTTGGATTATTTTGTAAAAAATCAACCTCAGCGAAGTTATTATGAAACAATAAAACAAACAATTGGCGAAGAAAATGTGATACCGTTGTTAAATACACTAGGCAACTTGTATAAAATTGCTAGTAAAAAGGGATATATGTGGGACCTGCACTCAGAAAATGTCATGACCAGAACCAATGGATGGCCAGTGATCAATGATCCTTGGACTATATAATATATGAGAGCAAAAGAATTTATTGTTGAAGCATTGACTCCAGAACAAACATCAAAACTGTTCCAACAGTTGGGTGTGAAATGGGATACTAATATTCATAACGCTATTTTTAACGGTAAATCACGAATATATATTCCAATGCCATCACAAATAGCAAACACTACTGTATCCCCAACACAACATAAAATTGAAAATACATTGTCTGACATTGGTTATCAAATAGCAGACTATGCTGCAGGGATAGCACAAAAGAAAAATGATCCAACTAGAAAAATTAAAATTGGTAAACTACTTACAGATAAATCATTACTACAAACATTTGCCAATGATCCGTACCGAGCCGCATCTACACAATCTAATGAGTTAGAGGTAGTGATATCTCGTGACCCAGTAGATATTGCTGGTATGAGTACTGACCGAGGTTGGACTAGTTGTATGAATCTAGACGGTGGAGAGAATAATAGATATGTACCAACAGAAATACGGAACGGGGCAATTATTGCGTATTTAATTAGAAAGACTGATAAGAACATTGATAAGCCATTGGCACGAATATTGTTAAAACCTTACTATTTTAAAAATCATATAATTTTAAATCCAGACAAAGTATACGGCACTGCTCCTGCATCATTTAACGAAGTAGTGAATGATTTTTGCAATAACGTTAATAGTAATAGTCCAGAAGGAGATTATAGACTACCCGGCGGTTGTTATCGAGATAGCGCAGAATATGTCATGCATCTTAAAGACTACAGTGATTTTAGTGGATTTACTGTTGCCAACCGAAAGATTATTGCCAACAACCCCAATAGCCCAATACAAGCATTAGTTAAGTTGGCCAAGGATGAAGATCCCGGGGTAAGAGAGATTGTAGCCAGTCGTGCAGCTTGTCCACTTGAAGTGTTAATTGAGTTGTCGACGGATAGCAACAGTACTGTAAGGTGGAGGGTGGGGTTGAATCAAAAAACACCAAAAGACATATTAGTTAATTTAGCCAAGGATCAGGAGCCGGAGGTACGAGTAGGTGTAGCCGCTAACCGCCGAGCTTCAGATGAAGTGTTAGTTAGTTTAGCCAATGATCCAGAGGAAAATATTCGAGGAGAAGTGGCAAAAAATATCAATACTCCAATCAAAGTTTTGGTCCAGTTGAGCAAGGACCAAAACGTTTTGGTAAGATATGTGTTGGCTCGTAGTCCTAGTTGTCCAAGCAATATATTGTCTGAGTTGGCTAATGATGAAGTAGGAATGGTAAGAGCTGCTGTAGCCGGGAACCGCAGTGCTCCGGGTGAAGTGTTAGCTAGGTTAGCAAACGATGCTTCTTGGAAGGTGAACGGCGTTGCAAAAGAAACGATTCACTGGATCACAACACAAGAGAAAAATAACAATTTATGAGAGCAAAAGAATTTATTGTTGAAACTGCTATGATGGGCAAGATTGCAGACTCGGGCAAAATTATTCGCATCTTGAAGAAAGCACACACCGTGCCATTCAGTGATGAAAAAAACTGGTTGCTGGTAGATACTGATCCTGGCAAAGGCAACAGTGGACTGGGTATCAAATGGATTCCGGCCGACACAAGATTTGAATGGGTAAGACCTTATAAAGATAGTGTAGATGAAAACTTGTCTCCGCAGACCATACACAAATTGGCAGACCACAAAGGTGTAAAATGGGATGACGAACCCAGTTTCCTTCAACTTACCAAACGATTAACAGGCAAAGAACATTTGGATGACTTAGATCAAGCAGGGTTGAACAAAGTTAAAAAACATTTGGATGGGTTGCAAGGGGTGGCGGAAGGCGGTGCCGAAACAAGTTGGTCCAATGACACCGATACAATTACACTACAGGATATTTTAGAATTAACCAAACATATTAAACAAATAAATTTACCAATTAACGATAATCTAAAGAGTAAACTACTTCATTGGGAAGGTAACCCAGAAGAAATAGAAAGAGTTAATCAAGTAACGGTGTCTAACCAATTTCCTATTTTAATTATGGTGGATGAGCAAGGTCAAATAGCCTGGATACTCGATGGCAACCATAGACTACACAAGGCAATACAATCACAAGCAAAAACAATACCTGCTAAACTTATTAGACCCAGCAACCTTGATGATAAAGCAAAGAAAATATTTAATATAAAAGAGCAAGGTGTGGCGGAAGGCTCCGAGAACAATAATACAACAGCACAAAAAATATTCTTTGCTCGTAGTAATAAAACACCCAAAGGATGGAGTTATGACCATGTTGGATTTATAACTCAAGATGGAAAACAAATTCAAATGAGTGGGCATAAAGGCAATGATGTATATGTCACTAACGATGTGACTGATGATCCGGAGTTTCCTAAACAAAATATCAAAATTGTATCATTATCAAAACCAGTATCGGTGCCTACAACTAACTCAGTAGGAGCAGAAAATTGTGGAACATTTGTGGCAAATGTATTACAAGCCAATGGTATAAAAGGTATTGATACACAAAAAATATATAGTGTGTTCAAAAAACCTCAAGAGCAAGGTGTGGCGGAAGGCTTAAAATAAAATGAGAGCAACTGAATTTATTACCGAGGAACACGAGCCAACCCGAATCAAACTTGGTAACAACGATGCCGCTAAGGCTTGGATTGACCGAGTCTACACAAAATATCCACATACCATGCAAAACAACCATGTCATGGTTTGGGGGTCAGGCGATGACCAACAGTTTGCTATGTTTGAACTGATACCTAGTTTTAGTAAACGCGGTGCAGTTGAAGTCAAATGGTTTCAAGCATATCCTTTACGACAAGGCGTTGGATCACGTGCCATGCAAGAATTGCAGGCTATGGCCCGCGAAGATGGCATTGCTCTTACTTTATTCCCCTGGGACAAAGGACAAGTAAGTCAAAGTAAACTAACCAAGTTCTATCGAGGTCAAGGGTTTAAGCCCACCGTGAAGGGCAGCAAAAGCATGGCATGGACACCAGAACTAAATGAAGCCGAACTCAGCATAGATGTACCTAACGAAGAATGGTTACAGGAAAAGATAGACTATGCCAAACGCAAAGGCCGCAATAGTTTTGGCGTGCCTTATATGGGCAGCACCACTGCTTATGTTCAAGGAACACCGTTAAAAGCTCGTGTGATGAGATTGGCTTCTTTGCCGGGCATGAGGAACGAACAAACCAATGTGCGTCAAAATGACCTAAAGTGGTTAATGGATTACATGGACCGAACAGGTAAGTTACCACCTATGAAAACCAGTTCCGACGATGAGTACATGCCCTACATCATGGTAGCCTACAATGGTGAAGCATGGGTCAACGAAGGTAATCACCGTATCATGGCCGCATATAGATTAAACTGGCAGACCATGCCCATACAACTTGCTTACTTTGATGGCGGAGAACGTGTGGAAAGTGGTGCCATGTATCCAGGCAAGATTGGACTAGCATGAGAGCAAACGAATTCATAACCGAAATATTTCAACCTGGTAAGAAAAACTGGGAATGGATACGCAGAGATAACACATACGCCAGTGCTCGTTTTAGTGTTGGCGATAGAACTTATACTTGGCAGGCGCATGGTGCGGAATCCGATAATGATGGCCCTACTCATTGGATTCTTGAATTTAGAATTGAACGAGAATTAGCCGATCCTGACAGGTTAGATGTTTGGGGTAAGACTGGTACAGGTAACTCAGCAGAAGTAATGTCAACCGCAGTTGATATTACCCGTGAATTCATTAAAGAGTATGGTGATAAAATATCAGAATTAACTTTTGATGCCAAAGAAGATTCTCGTATTGGATTGTATGCTAAGATGATTGCACGTTTACTACCTGGGTGGGAATTGAATCAAACATACAATAAAAACTTTGGTATGGAGTTTCGTTTAACTAACCCTAAATCAAATGAATTTATCACAGAGAGTTCGCAACAAACTACCTTACGACAACTGTACGGTGGTAACTATCCAGATCGTGATGAAGAATTTTGGGACTATGTGTCATCTAGTGAATTTGATCAACCATTGACAGTTGAAACAATGGCAAAACATAAAGTATTGATTATGTTACTCAGTCAATATCGTGCAGAACATATTGATGACATAACTGATATGTTAGATGATGATCAACAAGCAATTGTACAATCATATGTTAATGATCCGGCACTAGCAAGCAAAATAATAGTTGTTGCTAACAATAGAATCATTGATGGTAATCATCGTGCATTAGCTGCTGCAATCAAAGGTGTACCTATTAATTATGTTGATTTATCTGAATTAGAAGAAGAACCGATAGATGAAGCAGAAACAGACACACCAAACGCTAGAGAGATATCAAAACAACTAAGAGCGGTAGGTTATTCACATGTAGGGTCTGGTGCTGATGCTACTGTTTGGGCAAAAGATGATAGTCATGTAATTAAGATATTGATGCCAGAAGATGCAGGTAGTAAAGCAGAACAAGTATTTCGTAAGTTTTATGAATTTTCAATGAGCCGGCAAGATTTGGCGTGTGTTCCTAGATTCAATGAAGTAACCACGATTGATATTAACGGTAAAGATTATACTCAGATTGAGATGGAGAAATTATCTTCTATTCCCAAAGGTTCGTTTGTTGAGGGTTTAATTTGGTTCCTGAGTGATTACACTAGTTCTCCTGAATCATGGGAAACAATAGAGCGTGAACTAGCAGACCCAAACACATGGAAAAATTACATCCCACAATATGCTAATGCATTTGCTAAAGTTTGGCAAAGTCTACTAGAAAATCCTGCAAGTAAAAAAACATATGCTATGTACAAACAGCTATATACTGTAATGCAAATATTATATAACACAGGCAGAATCAACAAATTTGGATGGGATTTGCATACAGCAAATGTCATGCTAAGACAGAACGGACAACCGGTAATAATTGATCCGTGGTTTAGTGAAGGTACATCCTAATATATATGACTTATAAGAACACCCTTAGGACCAGTACTAGTTACTGTAAGTGTGAGGCGGCTGCTGCCTATATAACCCAATTCGCTACTGGGAAGTATAAAGTGAGCATTAATTTGATAAATACATAATGCGTTATACTGAGTTTATTATTGAATCTCCTGCAACTGAATTGGCTAAAAAATTGCCATCTTTGGATAAACATGATTATGATACTATTGATAGATTAATGTCAACTATAGCAAAAAGACATCGTATTACTGGTAAAGCATTGCACGATTTGTTTATTAAAAAATATCATCGGTCACCGGATGATTGGATTAAAAGCAAATTGGATGAAAATACATCATTGGATATTCAAGACGAAGTGGATAAGTTTTGTAATTGGGCTTGTCAAAAATTAAAAATTAAAACTAAACCGTACATAGAATTAAGTATGGATACTGAAGAAGCACAAAATAATCATCATACCGGAGGTCATGTCCCCGGTGAAAATAATATATGGGTTTATGCAAAAAATCGTAATTTAGTAGATATTTTACGCACGGTGTTTCATGAATTGGTTCACGTACGGCAAGGTGAATTAAATATGATTACCCCAGGATCTAGTTATCCGGGTAGCCCAATTGAAGCCTTAGCAGATTTAATGGCCGGAAAATATATTAAAATTTACGGCAAACAACATCATAATATTTTTCAATAAATTGAAATAATATACTACGCCCGTTTTTATCATAAAAGGTAAACAAACTTATTGACTTTAAGATCCTACTACTGTATAATCTATCATTAACAAGGAGATTGCAATGAGTGATAGAATTTTTAGTGGCGCAGAAAAAATTAAACTTACCCAGTTGGTAAATGAGGGCATGAATGTATTGAATGAAATTGAAACACTCAACGGAGGTTTGTCCGATACAGTCAAAGCAGTTGCTGAAGAAATGGAAATTAAAGCAAGTACTTTGAAAAAAGCAATCAAAATTGCCCATAAAGCAAGTTTAGGGCAAACTAATAAAGACCATGACGAACTTAACCACATTCTTGAACTAGTAGGCAAAACACTTTGAGTTATGTAGATGCTGTATTAGATAAAAATACAGATAAAATAATTGTAATTGAAAGAGATGGCAAGGGTGTACGCCAGTACAATGAATTCCCTGCCAATTATGTACTTTACTTTACTGACCCTAAAGGCAAACATCGTAGTTTATATGGTGATCCGGTAACTAGGTTCTCAACACGAAGTCGCGGCGAATTTGAAAAAGAACGTAGAATTCTTGCTAATAAAAAAATCTTTGAAAGCGATATTAACCCTATTTTTCGTTGTTTGAGCGAAAACTATTTAAACGTTGACGCACCAAAATTACATACTTGCTTTTTTGACATCGAAGTTGATTTCAATTCAGAAAAAGGATTTAGTCCAACTAGCGATCCCTTCAATCCGGTTACTGCTATCTCACTTTACTTAGATTGGTTAGGTCAATTAGTTACATTAGTAATTGCTCCCACACATATGAGTAGTGAGACCGCACAACAGATTACTAGTGAAATTGAAAATACAATGTTATTCACTAATGAAATAGAAATGTTTGAAACATTTTTTACATTGATTGAAGATGCTGATGTATTAACTGGATGGAACTCTGAGGGATACGATATACCATATATGGTTAATCGTGTTACTAGGATAATGAGTAAAAATGATACTAGAAAATTTTGTTTATTGGGACAACTTCCCAAACCTAGAGTATATGAAAGATATGGTAAAGAGGAAACTACATATGACTTAGTTGGACGAGTACATTTAGACTATTTACAACTTTACAAAAAATATAACTATGAATCTAGACATAGTTATAAACTTGATGCCATTGGTGAAATGGAAGTAGGGGAAAATAAAACTCAATACGAAGGTACACTTGATCAATTATATAACAAAGACTTTAAAAAGTTTATTGAATATAATAGGCAAGATACAATGTTATTAGTTAAAATTCATAATAAACTACAGTTTTTAGAACTTGCTAATCAAATAGCACATGAAAATACTGTGTTGTTACCAACGGTTATGGGCTCGGTTGCTATGATTGAAATGGCAATTATGAATGAGGCTCATGCCCGCGGAGTAGTTATTCCAGATAAAAAACGAAAGGTCGAAAATGCAGAAGAAACACAACCAGCGGCAGGTGCCTATGTTGCTACTCCCAAAACGGGAATTCATGAATGGGTCGGCGCAGTGGACATCAATTCGCTCTACCCCTCAGCAATCCGCGCTCTTAACATGTCCCCGGAAACCATTGTTGCTCAGGTCAGACAAACTTTAACTGATCAGTACATGCTTGATAAAAGTCAACGCTTGGCACGTGAGAAAAAACGACATAAAGAAGGTGATGATGATGTTACTGGCAGTGTGCTTTGGGAAGGGCTATTTGGTAGTTTGGAATATACCTCAATTTTAAATCAAGATAGAGGTATGATGCTAACATTGGACTATGCTGACGGAACTGAAGTTGAAATGAGTGCGGCCGAAATATGGAAATTACTATTTGATAGTAATAATCCATATATGATTAGTGCTAATGGTACTATCTTTACTCACGCAAATGAAGGTGTTATTCCAGGATTATTATCTAGGTGGTACTCGGATAGAAAAGTAATGCAGAAAAAACTTAAAGAAGCCACAACTACTGAAGATAAAGATTATTGGGATAAACGTCAACTTGTTCGTAAGATTTTGTTGAACTCTGCATATGGTGCATTGTTGAATGAACATTGCAGATTCTATGACAAACGTATTGGTCAAAGTGTAACATTATGTGGTAGGCAAATTGTAAAACACATGAGTGCTCACATTAATGAAATTATCACAGGTAACTACGATTTCACAGGTCAAGGAATAGTGTATGGTGATACTGACTCTTGTTATTTTAGTGCATGGCCTGCAGTAAAAACAGAAGTTGAAGAAGGTAAAATGGAATGGTCAAAGGAAACTTGTATCGGATTGTATGATGGTATTGCCGAGCAAATTAACATAGAGTTTCCTGTTTTTATGGAAAAAGCATTTCATTGTCCAAGAAAAAACGGATCTATTATTCGTGCTGGAAGAGAACTAGTAGCAGACCGTAGTTTGTTTATTACTAAAAAAAGGTATGCAGTAAACATTTATGATAAAGAAGGTAAACGTTTAGATAAAGATGGTAAAATGGGATATATTAAAGCCATGGGTCTTGATTTAAAACGTGCTGATACCCCTAAATATGTACAAGAATTTTTAATGTCGGTATTAACACTGGTTTTATCTGGCAAGCAACGTGATGATGTTATAGAAATTATTAAAACCTTTAAGCATGAAATGAGCCTGCAGGAAAGTTGGACTAAAGGTAGTCCGAAATCAGTTAACAAACTTACTGCATATGGCAATAAAGAAGAAAATAGTAAAACAGGTAAGGCAAATATGCCAGGACATGTACGTGCTGCACTAAACTGGAATACTTTACGTAGAGTGCATAATGATAACTATTCAATGAAAATAATGGATGGTATGAAAGTAGTTGTATGTAAATTAAAACAAAATCCAATGGGATATACTTCTATAGCATATCCTACTGATGAATTAAGATTACCGGTCTGGTTCAAAGAATTACCATTTAATGATGATGGAATGGAACGCACATTGATTGATGAAAAAATAGAAAATTTATTGGGCGTATTGTCTTGGGATTTACGTAGTAGCACTGATACTAAATCAACTTTTGATGATTTATTTTCATTTGGTTAAACTGGTGTTGACTTGTGCAAAAAAATCCACTATAATACACATAGAAAATACCTAAATAGTATTACAATTTTTAATAAAGGAAAAACATGAAAGATAATTTAAAAGATTTAGTTGCTTATACACATGGCATTGAAGGAATAGATACTGTAAAAATTACTGGTACAGATACATCAACTATTATTAATGCAGCCGCCGAAGATAAAACCGTTATAATTATCGGGGAATTTAAAAATCCTATCGCTGATTTTATTGGTACGTTTGGTATGCCTAATTTATCTAAATTAAAGACAATACTTGGATTTGATAATTATGATGAAAATGCTAAGATCAATGTTACGCAAAGTACAACTGCTCCGGGAACTCCTGTAGGAATTCACTTTGAATCTAAAGACGGCGACTTTATTAATGATTATCGGTTTATGAGTAAAGCCTTAGCAGAAGAAAAAGTGCGTGTAATGAAATTTAGAGGTACTACTTGGGACGTAAGTTTTGAACCCACTATCGCAGGAATAATGCGTTTAACAAAACAACAACAATCTGCCGACGATGTAAATTTTACATTGAAAGTTGAAAAGGGAGATTTAAAAATGTACTTTGGTGATTTAGGAACTCACTCAGGTAATTGTCTATTTCATCCCATGGTTACAGGCACGTTGACTAATGTATGGAAATTTCCTGTTAAACAATTTCTTGCTATTATAAATTTAGCAGGAGATAAAATGATTCGCATTGCAGATGCCGGAGCATTAGAAATAGTAATTGACAGTGGAATTGCAAAATACACATATCTATTACCAGCAGTTATTAAATAACATGATTTTTGAGCAAGATAATCTAGCAAATAAAAAATGATAAAGAACATTAATCGTCACGGTAAGTATATGGATGTAATTGGCGTTAATACTAACAATCACATTGTTACCTACGGTGGAGCACAAGGTGTAGGCAATCTAAGATTCAATACTAATAATCAAAATATGGAAATATATGACGGTAATAGTTGGGCTGCACTCCATATGGGATATGTTACGGTAGGACTAACTCCTGACGCAGAATCATTACTTGATTGGGCTAGAAAAAAGCGTGATGAAGAAATGGAATTAGAAGCACTAGCCGAAACTAATTCTACTATCAAAGACTTGATGGATACTATTAAGCAAAAGCAAGAACAATTAGAAATAGTTAAAATCTTGATTGAGAAAGAAGTAACAGTTTGAAACAAGACAATCTTTCAGCAAAGCATAACCCAGAGTGGGCATTGTTCTTACCCGCAGTCAGTAGTTTTTACATTGCTGGTTTGGGTAAGCAACGCAAGGGCCAGAATTATTTTGACCAAGCACGAATCCCTGCAAGTTTTAATGGTGATGTAGAGAAACTAAACTTTCTTAACAGTAAAGAAGGTCTTTACTATTACAAGTGGGGACTATACAGTGCTGGTCACGCTAATTTAGATACAACCGTTGATGATCCTAATGAATCTGTCATACGTGAACGTGAAGCAGGTACTTTCATGTTGGGAGATAGTGGTGGATTTCAAATTTTAAAAGGTCAATGGCCAGCAGATTGGAAAGATCCTAACTGTCCTCGTGCTATGAAAAAACGTAAAGCAGTATTGAAATGGATGGATACATACATGGATTACGGTATGTGTTTAGATATCCCAAGTCAATCTGAATTTACTTATCATTTACAAGATAAGAACGGGGTTTCATTGCATGGTATAAAAAAGATTGAGGAAGCTATTACTGCCACTCACATTAATAATGAATATTTCATTGCAAATCGTTCGGGCAAATGTAAGTTTTTAAATGTATTACAGGGGCGTGATCATACTGCTAGTGGCACTTGGTATGCTGAAATGAAAAAGTATTGCGACCCAACTATATATCCAGAAAATCATTTTAATGGATGGGCGTTTGGTGGTCAGGTAAAAATTGACCCGCATTTGATGTTAACAAGGATGGTAGATATTATCCATGACGGATTGCTACAAGAAGGTAAACACGATTTGATTCATTGTTTGGGTACAAGTATATTGGAATATGCAGTATTGTTTACTGATATACAAAAGGCAATTCGTAAATATCACAATCCAAAACTTCAAATTACATTTGATTGTGCAAGCCCATTCTTTGCCGCTGCTAAAGGGTTGGCATATTTCAATACTAATATTGAACATAATAAAAAATGGTCCTATAGCATGGAAAAGACAGCAGAGAAAAAGTCTTATGCTAATGATACTCGCAAGTTTAGGGACGCTGTATTATCTGAAAACATCCATAAAGTGTTTACAGATAGTCCAGTAACTGATATACTTACACTTAAGGATTTGTGCTATCGTGGTCAGGGGTTTATAGGTCAACATGGTAAAGAAACTAAAACAAGTTGGGATACATTGAGTTATACATTGCTTCAAAGTCATAATGTTTGGATGCATATGAATGCAGTTCAAGAAGCCAATCGTAAATATGAAATAGGTTTAATTCCAAAAATGTTGTCTCATCAGTTTGAGGGTGGTAGATTTTTTACAGAATTGGTTGATGAAATCTTTTCAAAAAGTACAAAGCAAGAAGCGGTAGATTTAATTGATAAACATGATAGTTATTGGAAACAATTTCAATCAGGTAGTCAGGGCATCAGTGGTAAGAAAACTGATAATTCTAGGACTAAGCATAAGCAATTGTATGAGGAAACGGATGATAGTTATTATCAACAATTTCAATCAGGTAGTCAGAGCAGCAGTGGTAAAAAAACTGATAATTCTAGGTCGATGTATGATGAATTGTTTGAGGAAGTTAGTAACGATATAAATGAAGTAATAGGAAAATAATATGCCATATAAAAATCATATAACACATTTACATGAAATATGTAGAGCATCTGAAGATAAAATTAGAAGATTAGAAAGTTCTAAAGCGGATGAAAACTACATAGAAACTGAAAAAAATCAACTAGATAAGTATTATGCTGAACTTTCTAAGTTAGATAAACTTCAGTGGATAGAAGATCATGAACGTATTAACTTTGAGGATGATAGATAATGGATCCTGTAGAAATGGCACTGTTTGAAAAACGTGTACGAATTAGCTCTCAGGCTAAACGTATGATATATGTAACCTTTCAAAAAGAAGGGATACATTGCTATCCGGCAGCAGCAACTGATATTAATTTAAAAACAGAAAATGAATATGATGTTTCATTTTTATCTAATCCGCATAGGCATATATTTCACTTTAATGTATCAATACAAATATTTCATAATGACCGCGATATTGAATTTATTCAATTTAAACGCTGGCTTGAAAATTTGTATAAAGAAGGTACTTTGGAATTGAATCATAAAAGTTGTGAGATGATGTCAGATGATTTGTACGAACAAATATCTCGGCGCTATCCCAATCGTGATATTGTAATAACTGTCTCAGAAGATAATGAGAACGGAGCTACAATTTATTATAATGTAAGTAGACCAGTGCATTATGTTAGTATTTAAAGAAAGAACCCAATGGCAAAATTAACTAAATTATTAAAAGTAAGTGAATCACTTAGTATCAATCGGTATGATAACGGATGGATGCTTGAAATTAGCGGTAAGGATAAAGAAAATGATTGGAAAACTACCAAAACATTATGTAACAGTGAAGAAGAATTATTAGCAATTATTAAAGAGTGGAATTCAATCCAATTGGACAATTAAATTTTATTAAACAGAAAGAAATTAATATGGCAAAACTAACTTTTCAACCTAATCCCCGCGTTCAACAACTATTTGAGGATCTTGATAAATTTAAAGAATTTTGTGTCAATTTTGGATACAAATATGATGAGTCAGAATTATATGACATGCGTAGTTATGCATGTAGACAATTTAATAAATTCATTACCGGTAAGGTTCCTAAAGACCAATGGCAGGAAAACGCTCGTCCATGAAAATAGTGTTGGTCACTGGTGGATTTGATCCTCTGCACAGTGGTCACATTGAGTACTTTAGGTCTGCCAAGAGTCTAGGTGATCAACTAATTGTGGGTTTGAACAGTGACGAATGGTTGGCTCGTAAAAAGGGTCAACCTTTTATGCCGCTAAGTGAACGCAGAATTATAGTTGGCAATCTTAAAGACGTTACTGCAACAATCGTGTACAATGATGACAATGGTTCTAGTTGCAAAGCAATAGAACAATTACTACTACATTGTAGTCCAGATGATGAATTAATTTTTGCAAACGGCGGTGATAGAACTAAAGAAAATATACCCGAAATGAGTATAACTGATAGTAGAGTAAAATTTATGTTTGGGGTCGGTGGAGAAAACAAGATAAATTCCAGCAGCTGGATTTTACGCCAATGGGACAAATGGAAGAACTAATGAGAAAACTATATTACATGGGGCTTGAGCCCTACAAAGCAAGATACACCCTGCAGTTACAAGACTGGAATGAAACTGTATTCAAGAAAAGAAAACTTGATTATGTAATTGTGCCCGGCGAAACTCTTAGCAATGATCAAGCAATTGTAACAGGTCAAGTATTAGATGCACATGGTCGTACATACTTTGGTATGTCACAACTGATGAATTTAATCAAAATGATGAAGGCTGGAGAATTAACCAATGAAGATGTTATTTACTTTGAGGATATGTTTCAGCCTGGAATCGAAAGCCTCCCGTATATTCTTAAGCAAATCGGTTCTGCTCACCGGCCTAGGATTTATGTTCGCTGTCTTGCTCAGTCCATTGATCCTGATGATTTTGTTCATGTATGGGGTATGCAACATTTCATGGGACATTATGAAAAAATGGTGGACTCGTTTGTAGATGGTGTACTTGCTACTAATGAAGAAATGGTAATGCACATGAAGATTGCAGGTTGGAAGGCTCCGATCTACAATATCAGTGGATTAGCATTCGGCAAGGCAGAAGTACAAAGTCGTGTTACTGATATTAAACCATTTGCTGATCGTAAATACCGTGTAGTATTCTCTGCACGTTGGGATCAAGAGAAGCAGCCCGATTTTTATATGGATTTGATAGAAGCATGGCATGCTCAACCTGGATTGGAAGAAGTTGAATTTTGTGTATGTAGTGGTAGTTTGTTGAAATCAAATAACGAAAGTTATATGACTCGTACCCGTGAGTTGTTTCTTGCCGGCAAACTTAAAATATATGAAAACTTAGAAAAAAATGATTACTATACTATCGTTAATGATAGTCGTGTTGTGTTTAATTGCGCCCTTCAAGATTGGGTTTCCAACACAGTCAGTGAAGCAGATAGTCTTGGGTGTAATGTTTTATACCCTGCTTATCGGTCTTTCCCTGAAACTTTTTCTAATGACCATACCAGACTTTATGTCCCTTGGAGTATAGAGGATGCTATGGATAAGTTGGAAGCGTTATTGGACTTCCCTCACCCAAGAATGGGAGAGATCAGTGACTACAATAATGGTACAATTGATCGTATCATTGATATTTTAGAAGGTGGTGGACAGAGTATGTTGAGAATGTCCACTGATTATAGAAAACATACCCGCGAATCAAAATATTAAGGAGAAAATTATGAACGCACATACAGATATTAAAACACAATTGGCAGCATACGAAGCCGAACATGAAAAGTTTGAAAAAGGTAATGCAGCAGCTGGAACTCGTGCCCGTAAAGCATTGGGTGAACTAGCAAAAGCAGTTAAGGCTCGTCGTAACGAAATCACCGCAGAAAAAACAGCAAGAAAAGAAGCCAAGTCTTAATAATGGCAACTCGTAAAAAGAAATCAGAAGTAACTATTGATGCGTCCGGTCCGGATGTTGTACAGATAGTTAAAGGTAATCACTTAACAGTTACTACATTTCCAAATGGCAAAACTAAATTAGTTTGGGATTGGGATGCCCTATTACAAGAAGTCAAAGAGGCTATTGCTAATGTTGAGGGAAAACCAGCAAAAAAGTCAAAGTCAACTGTAAAGTGAAAACACAACAGGAAATTTGGGAATCATTTGCAAAACCCGTTTTCCCTCATCTCAATGAACATCAGTTGGCTGAATTAAAGATTGAGGCTGTAATGGATTGGGGCTTAGGCATTGACACTGAATTGAGTGTCATGTACGACAAGTACGTAATGATGAAGAATTTAATGGATGCAACGTACTAAAGATAAATAATAATGTAAGATACACAACGGTATCTTACATTTCAAAAACAAACCATCACAAAGGAAGGTTATCTATGAGTTATAATAAAACAAAAACAGATCCAGAGTTGGGTCAAAAAGTTCATCAACACTTAGTTAAAATGGGAGTTGAAACTCCTACAAAAAAATCACCGATTTCAGATCGTAAAGACAAGATTGCAGTAATTGAACCATTGTTTGCTGAAATTATGAAAACATTAGGTCTTGACTTGAGTGACGATAGTTTATGCGATACTCCAAAGCGTGTTGCCCGAATGTATGTCAACGAAATCTTTTGGGGATTAGACTACGATGCATTCCCAAAATGTACCGCAGTTGATAACAAAATGAAATACAACGAAATGGTTTGCGAACGTAATATCAATGTACAAAGTAATTGTGAACATCACTTTGTAGTCATCGACGGGCTAGCAACTGTAGCATATGTTCCCAATCAAAAAGTGCTTGGATTGAGTAAAATCAATCGTATAGTAGAATACTTTAGCAAGCGTCCACAAATACAAGAACGATTGACTGAACAAGTATTTCATGCATTGCAATATATCCTTGAAACAGAAGATGTTGCGGTTATGATAGATGCACAACATTATTGTGTTAAAAGCAGGGGAGTTGAGGATACAGGTAGTTCAACCGTTACAAGTAAACTTGGTGGTGGATTCAAAAGTGACCCGGCTGCTAGAGCAGAATTTTATCAACTAGCAAGACAGAGATAAAATTAATGGAAATTTTTATAATTATCGGTATCAGTGCATTGGCATTGATTTTAGTTTTTATGGATAAATCATCTGATTGCAATAAAAATTGTTCTCAAGGCAGAAAGTGTGATTGTAAATAATGGGATTTCGTAAACCAATGGACTACACCAATGTTCATCATCAAATTTATATGGCTGGTGTAGAATTGCATTCTGGTCATAATGACGGATACACTACTTGGGAAATCAAAAAAGATTTACATCGTATCAAATGGTTATTAGATGAAATCATGGCTGATTCACCTACTTACGCCGACGAAAAAGAATTCTTAGATGAACATTCTAAAGTAAAGATGTGGAGAACATTAAAAAAATGATATTCAACAAAATCAAAGAACTAAAAGAGCAAGGGCTTAGAATTGGAATCACTTTTAGCCAGTTTGATTTACTTCACGCTGGACATATTGCTATGCTTAGCCAAGCTAAAAATCACTGTGACTATCTTATTGCTGGATTACAAAACAATGCACAGTGGGATCGTCCTGAAAAGAATGCACCCATTCAAAGTATTGTTGAAAGACAGATTAGTTTAAGTGCAGTGAGATTCGTAGATGAAATTGTAGTTTACAATACAGAAAAAGATTTGGAAGATATTCTACTTACATTACCCATTGATGTACGAATTTTAGGTGTAGAATACAAAGATAAAGATTTTACCGGTTATGGAATATGCCAACAGCGTAACATTGAATTAGTGTTCAATGGGCGTGATCACAGTTTTAGTAGTTCAAGTTTGCGTAAAAGAGTAGTTGAAGCAGCAAAGGATAAATAATATAACCGGTCTCTTATGGGCTCATCCCGGTATAAAAATTCTGCGTCCTATGCTATAATAACATAGGAGAACAACATGGCAAAATATATTTCAACAAAGACCTATAATCAACTAGGTCCGGTTGCATATCGTCAATGGCGTGCAGACAGTCATTGTAATTTAATACACGGATATGCATTAAGTTTTCATTTAGAATTTGAATGTGATACACTTGACGCACGTAATTGGTGCATGGACTTTGGTGGTTTAAAACCGTTAAAAGGCTTATTAGAAGATTGGTTTGATCACACTCTATTAGTGGCACAAGATGATCCAATGCGTGAACATTTACTAAACTTGGGTAAGTTAAAACTAGCAAAGATAACTGAAGTAGAAAAGACTGGATGTGAGGGAATTGCAGCCTTTTTGTACGAATATATTAATACCATCTTTTTACCTAATTACGGTGAGAAAGACCGAGTATGGTGTAGTAAAGTAGAAGTCAGAGAAACAGATAGTAATATGGCTATGCGAGTGGGTCATAGAGAAGATAATGAATATCTAAATGATTGATATACAGTATATTAATAGCAATGTTGCAATGTCCGATATAGTTGCCGACATTGTTGAATATACTATTAAACATTCTATTGGCCCTTGCAAAATTGCATTTCCTACAGGTAATACACCCATAGAAATGTATGCCAACTTAGTATTACGTCCAATCAATTGGGAAAACACATATAGTTTTCAATTAGATGAATATGTGGGGCTACCTAACGGTCATCCCAAGCTGTATACTCAATTTATGTATGAACATTTATATTCTAAAGTAAATATTAATCAATTGCATATATTTTCTCCAATACTTAATATTAACTATGATAACATTATTAATACTCACGGTGGATTAGATTTAGCAATATTGGGATTGGGGCACAACGGACATATAGCCTTTAATGAACCGGGTTCGGAATTTAATTCAGTTACTCGGCAAATTGTGTTGGAAGAATCCACTAGAGTAAACAATAGTAAATGGTTTAAATCGTTAAATGAAGTTCCAACTACTGCAATGACAATGGGATTGTCTACTATAATGAGTGCCAGACATATTGTATTAATGGTACAAGGTATTAATAAATTTACAATGCTTAAACAAGCACTATGGGGCAAAAGAACTGAACATATTCCATGTAGTGTACTTCAAACTCATTCTAATATTAAAGTATTATATTGTGATTAATTTGGTAATCTTAGTATTGAGTTTCTATTAAATCTGTGCTATAATGTCAAAAAATGTTTATATCATTAAAGGAATAGTACAATGGCAAAATTAAAAGTAGCAGAACTCTTCTATAGTATACAGGGAGAAGGTAGATATATGGGTGTCCCTTCAGTCTTTCTACGCACATTTGGATGTAACTTCAAATGTGCAGGATTTGGTATGCCTAAGGGTGAACTAAGTCGTGAAGTAGAAGATATTGCTGCCAATATACATTTATATAATCAGTATACGCAACTTCCATTAGTTAGTACTGGATGCGATAGTTATGCTAGTTGGGATCCAAGATTCAAAGACTTGAGTCCAGTACTTACTACTGATAGTATTGTTGACAGTATTATGTCTATGCTTCCACACAATCGTTGGATGGAAGAACATCTGGTTATCACAGGAGGTGAACCTTTACTAGGATGGCAGCGTAGTTATATTGATTTACTTTCACATGACAAGATGAAAGGGTTACAAGAACTAACTTTTGAAACAAATGGTACTCAATCTCTACAACAAGAATTGAAAAGTTATTTGCAGCAGTGGGGAATTAATCGTTCTAGAGGTGCAATTACATTTAGTGTTAGTCCTAAACTTAGTATTAGTGGTGAGAAGTGGGAAGAAGCAATATGTCCTGACATCATTAATGAGTACTCACAAACGGGTCGTACATATTTAAAGTTTGTTGTTGCAACTAAACAAGATGTAGAGGAAGCACAAACAGCCGTTAATCAATATCGTACTAATGGATTTAGAGGGCATGTGTATTTGATGCCATGTGGTGGCGTTGAAAGTGTGTATAACTTGAATGCAAAAAATGTTGCACTTGAAGCAATGCGTTTAGGCTGGCGTTATAGTGATAGACTTCAAGTCCCACTGTTCAAAAACGAGTGGGGAACTTGATGCCCTCAATTGATTGGACTACACAATCAGCTAGTGACTATCATTTCAAACAAAGAACTGTGGGTAAACAATTAAAGTTTACTCTAATACCTAGACTATGCCATATAACAAAGCGTAGAATATGGCTAGAGTATGCATATTGTGTTACTGCAATGTACAGAAGCGGTGATATTAACTTTGATTATGAAAATCGTTGGTATAGTAAAGATGAATATTTAATAGCAAGATTAAGGGATTTAATATGAAGTTTGAAATGCGTTGGCTTGTGGTTGAGGCGCCATCTGGCCCTGAAAAGATATTGCAATATCGTTATGAAAGAGAAATAACAGATTACAGTATAGAAAACCCAAGAACAGGATCCTTTGTTAAAAGAAATGAGTTAACTGATTGGATTACTGTTACAACAGTAGATGAGGTATAAAATGCGAACATATAATAAACGAATAGCATTTCTAATTAGTGACCAGCATTTTATTACGCATGGTGGGATAGGGCAGTTTGCTAAAGGTTTTACTGAATTAGGAGACCGCATCAATTGGAAAGTTGACATTATCTTAGACAAAGAACCAACAAACGATTTATCTATACTAGTTAAATCATTGGGTGCAAATATCATATATACAGATTCTGGTCTACGCTATTCTGACCATACTGCTACGTTTGCTTTTAAAGATAGTATTAATTTTGAAAAAATGGTTAATTTCAGAAAAAGCATTATGCTTGCGTTAGAAACTAATATTTATGATATGATTATTTGTAACACGCAAGAAGCAATGAGTGCAGCATATTCTATGGGGTTAGGAAAATATATTCCAGTAGTATTTTACACACATTCGTATAGTATGGTTTTTAGAGATGAGCAAGATTTTAGTGATGTTTGTATAGATGAATATCATAACTTTTTCAATAAGCATATGGAACTATCTCATAGTTTTGTTGGAACTCAAAGTCAAAAGAATGTTGATGAGATGACTAAGTATGGTGCAAAGAATGTATCACTATTGCGTATGCCATTAAGTGAACGAGAATTGTTAGTACGCAATGATAATCCGCGCAAAGGTGTATTGTTTATTGGACGATGGGAAGAACGAAAAAATCCAGAAGCATATATTCGTGTTATGAAAGAATGTAAATTGCCTTGCAGAGTAATGACCAATAAAACAGGTGCTAAAAAATTTGAAAAAGCATTTGCTGATAATAACATCACAGATTATGAAATCAAAATAAGTATTATTGGCAAAGAAAAAGTAGATTTTATTAAAAGTTGTAGTGTATTTTTTATGCCAGCATTAGGAGAAAACTATCCGTTTGCGTTTAGTGAATGTTTGGGACATATGCCATGTGTTGTGTTAGATAATCAAGATTGGTCTAATAATTTTGACGAAAAATATTTTTATAAAGAAAAATTAAACAATGTATCAATGTTAATTCAACGATTATACAATACTACAAATTACTACGATACCGGAGCATTAGAATATATTAAATTACTAGATGACGATACCGCTATAGGCTGGATAAAATTTTTAGATAAGTTTGTTTCTAAAAAAAGTAATACTAATTCAGCAAAAATAAATTCGACAGAAACAGTATGTTATCAAGACTATATTAAAGAATTAAACAGAGGGCATTTAGCCCGTGAAGATATTGAAAGTGTATTGGCAAATCGTCATAAATTTATTATCAATGTATATACAGATGATAATACGTATTTAAGTAAAGATCCAAAATTTAAGCCAATAGAAGAACAGTCACCTAGTGTGTCATTATTTGAATGGGTATGATGAAAAAAGTATTAATAACAGGTAATTCAGGTTATATCGGTAGTCATCTTTCCAAGATGTTAGCAGATTCTTATGAAGTATATGGGTTAGATATTACCCTTCCACAGACAGATCGGCTTAAAGATTGGTATAATATTGATATTCGTAAATTATTTACTATTGACCAAGAATTTGATGCAGTAATACATTTAGCAGCCTTAGTTAATGTAGGTGAAAGTGAGCAGCAACCCATAAGTTATTATATTACCAATTTGAATGGGACGATGAATGTCATCAATAAGATTAAGACAAAGAATTTTATTTTTGCAAGTACTGGCGCAGCAGCGGGATGTGAGAGTGCATATGGTATTAGTAAACGTGCTGCGGAAGATGTGGTGCGTGAATATTGCACTATACATAATCCCAAAGATTACACAATATTTAGGTTCTATAACGTAATTGGTAGTGATGGTTTTTTGCCAACTAATCCAGACGGGTTGATGTATAATTTAATGAAATCAAAAGAAAAGGGCGAATTTACTATTTTTGGGAATGACTATGATACCCGAGATGGAACTTGCATACGTGATTATGTACATGTTAATGAGATATGTGAAGCATTAGGTAGTGCTATTGAGAGGCCAAGTAATCAAATAGAATGTTTAGGGCATGGAGTAGGTTATACTGTTGCCGAGATAGTTAATACGTTCAAAAAAGTAAACAATATACCTAATATTAATTTACTTACTAAGATAGGTCCAAGAAGAAAGGGTGACTTAGCAGTATCTGTATTAGATAATGTGTCACCCTATATGAAGAATCTTTATACTTTAGAGCAGTTACTTAAAGTTTAAGAAGCCCATTTTTTATAGGGCTTTGGTAATTTATTTTCCGCCACACCTTGCTTTCTAATCTTAACATTACCCCTCATTCGGTCAACACTTTCAGGAGTAGGAATATTTAGGCTACGGAACTGAGCTGTGCCTTGTGCAGCAACTGGTCCTCCATGTAAACTATCACGCTCTTCACCTTTGCTGTTACGCCACTTACCGTCAGTGCCTTGTGTCAGTGGTTCTTTTGTTTGATAGTCTCGTGGAACAAACGGTGCATTTGCACTAGGCTCTGGACTTGGGCTAGGTGATGAAGTAGATGCTGCTTTCCAGCCAGCCGCGTTCATTGCGTCTACAGTTTGATCACCGGGCTGTTTGCCGTCAGCTTTTCCATTTACAATTCGCAAATACGAAGCCATTCCATACTGTGTACCAGAGCCTGCTGGCTTTTCAATCCAGTATGTTTTGCTTTGTGTATCAAGAACAGCTGGATAATTCTGACCATTATAGTTAGTAGTTGTTAAAGTAAATCCATTACCTAAATCTTTTTCATTTGCCGGCGGTCCTCCAGCAGTGGCACCAGTATTACTAAAATCATTTATATTAGCTCCTGGTGGCAATCGTGGACGAATTGGTGCTTCAGCAGAGGCACCAGTATTACTAAAATCATTTATATTAGCTCCTGGTGGCAATCGTGGACGAATTGGTGCTTCATCTTCTTCTGTCACACCTTGCTTCTTATATACATCCTTGAATGCTTTATTAAAAATGTCAGTAGCTTGCTTAGTTGTTTTTTTAGCAGTGGTTGGCGTGGCAGTATGTTGTGGGTCAGAGTCGCTATAGTGGTCTCTTGAACCATATGTGCTATGACTTCTTGTGCCATCAGATTTCATACGTCCTTTGGGTTCTTGACTATGCATTTCCGCCACATCAGATTCTGGTTTCTTCTGCCCGTACATGTCTTTTCCATCTTTATCATAATGAGTTGGGGGAAAATCATACGCTTTATTATGAATATCTTGCCTGGCCCATCTATTCATCTCACGCGGCCGGGGAATTAATTTTACCGTAGGCGTATGCTTATCTTTCAATGCCCAGTTATTCATTCCTTCCGCCACACCTTGCTCTAAACGATTCTGCGCTTTAGCAAATCCTGCAACACTGCGGTTGGCTTTTTCTGGACTACGCTTTGTTGGGTCTGCTTTATGTTTCATAGAGTCGGAACTTACTTTTTGTTGATAACTCTTTAGTGCATTATTGCTAACTTCCGCCACACCTTGCTCGGCCATTCCTAACTTACGCATTACCGCCGGAGAAGCGATTTTGTTTTTTATACAATTGGGATATTTTTTCCCAAACATAGTTTTCATGCCTTCTTTGTGATATCCTTTCCAGCAAGCTTCGTCTAAACTTTTCTGTGAGTGATCTCCGTGTGTTTCACACATACCACAGTCTTCACAGACCATTTCCATCTCAATGCTTTCGTTGTGTTTCTTTTTACCAGCGCAATGAGCCTTTTGACTAAATCCTTTGGGATGTGAGCAATTGATACTGCTTTTATATTTTTGACTCCATCCCTCATTATAGTTATCATACTTATTACGAACAGCATCTAACTTTTTTTCACTAGCACCTTCACGTCCTGCTTTGGCTAATGCCTTCATACCATTTTTGCCATACTTTTCATTGCCCTTGGCAGCACGACTCATTGGTCGTTTATTCTCTATTACTTTTTCTGTGCTAACAATTATGTGATTTATTTTCATTTACTACCCTTTTCTTTATATGCCCAACGAGGTCCACCACCGCCGCCACCTGTTTCATTAAACCATGCATTGGATTCAGCTTGAGGTAAAGATTTTAGCCATTTAGAAAGCACTCCGGCCGCTGGGATCTTTCCATTTTTGTCAACAAATCTAGTGGAAATGACTCCTTTACGATTATCACCTATTTGCGGACTCAGCCAAACGCCATTCCACGCAGGTTCCCACATCATTATTTTTGTTGGATTGAATTCCCATTTTGTTGGGGAGAGCGGTCTAAGCAGATACACAGTTCCAGTTCCTCCGGGCGATGGGTTTGGAATTTCTTTATAATTACCTTTGGGAATTTGAATTGAAGCTTGACCAATCTTGCTTGCAGGGACCATATGGGTCCAGTTACTGGGTACAACATCATTACCACTACCTTTAGCAGTAGTTGCGGCAGGTGCTCCCTGAGATGCCAGCCACTCTAGTGGACTCATTGTTCATCCTTCATCAGGAACCCTAGTTTTTTCATGGCTGTCAGATAGGCTCTCCACAATTTATCAGGCCAACCGGTTGGTCGTTCGTAAGTCTTTCCGTCTACGGTTGCACGTTTTGGTAAAGGGCCAATATCTTGCACTGGATCTCCTGATTTACCCCAGGGCTTGTCGGTTGCTGCAACTGCCAGTGCTGGCAATTGACCAGACATAGCCTTCTCTCTAAGGTCTTCTATACCATCTATTGTTGCTTTTATATCTACTTTTAAATCGGCATCAGTAGTATCTAGTCCAAAATAACGCACAAGTATAGGCAACTGTTTTTTAATTATATCAACATCTTCTTTTGATATAAATCCAGCTGCTACAGCCTGTCCAACTGTACCTGCCTGCCCGGCTCCGCCTTCAGGTCCTCCGCCAGGCACACCGCCTTCAGGTCCTCCGCCAGGCACACCGCCTTCAGGTCCTCCGCCAGGCACACCGCCTTCAGGTCCTCCGGGAGGTTTATCTTCTGGTTTTTCTTCTTTGTTATTCCACCAGTCCCATAATGCTTTACCACCTTCATATGCTCCCCATAAGCCTAATCCCACGCTTCCAGCTTTTCCTAACTTACCAAGACCACTACCAATACTACGCATTGGATTACGGGCAGCAGCTGCTGCGGTCCGTCTAGCAGTTGATTGAGCTGTAATTGCTGCCCTTCTAGCTGCCTGGGCTGCTCTATTCCTAGCGCCGGGACTGCCACCTCGGACTAGTCTACCAAGTCCCCGAACTAACGGAGCAATAAATTCATTTAATTGTTCTGGCTTATTTTCAATTAAAATAGTAAAAATTCTAATTTGTTCAGCAGGTGAAAATTCATGTAGATTTTCAGATATCAGCCTACGTTTGAGAGTATTTCTACTTTCTGTTGTTACCTTATATTTTTTAAGAATATTGTTTAATTGAGTCAATGCAGTAGTTAAATCAGCGGCAGGGCCGATATCTTTATCTGCATTTCCTGATTTACCCCTAAGATTGCCCGCTGCTGCAGCACCTGCTGCACCACCTGCAGTATTTGCACCCGCCTCGGCATCCATTCTATCAGCAATTCGTTCAGCTTGTGCTGCTGCGTCCGGTGCTTGATTTGCTGTAGTTGATGAATCAGTAGAAGAGTTTCCTGCTTGATTTGGTGTATCTGAGGAATCAGTAGAAGAGTTTCCTGCTTGATTTGGTGTATCTGGGTAAGGTTCAAACTTGTAAGGGGCAGAGTCAGTGCCGGGCCCAGGATCTTTACCGGCTTGGTTAGTTCCCGAAACACCGCGGCTAGTACCAAACGTTCCAAAATTAGAAGAAGCATTGTTAGGAGATGTGCTAAATATTGGTTCATCTGGCTTTCCACCAACTACACTCTTAACTGTATTCAAGTTGCTTGTACCAACGTTTAGTTCTTTTGCTTTTGCTTGATCGTCGGGGTCTTTAAAATAACTTAGTGGAGGCTTTTCACCGGGCATTCTGGCTAAAATATACGGATCTTTACGGTCTGCATTACCCAACCATTTTTCTTGTTCGGGAGTAGGAGTCCATTCTTCCCGCAAAATTAATTCATTTATTTTCATTTTAGTTTACCTTGTTTAGTATTTATCAATGCCTTAACAATAGAGTACTTAATACACCTGGATCGTTTGCACTAACATCCCCTTCACCGGGAGCAACAATAACATTGTACTTCATGCCAGTTGGAATTGAATTTCTTTTGGACATGTATTCAGTATAACTTAATATACTTGATGCACTAATGCCGTATTCGTTTGCAATACGTTGTTTCATTTGAGCAAGAGCCTCAGGACTAGCAGGTTGCCATGCACCATCTGATGTCTTTTTCAAGTTACCCTTTTCATCCTTAGCCAACAAGTCATAAAATAGTTTTTCAGGCACTATACGACTATTCTTAGTTTTATCTAAGTTTGGATCTTGTGCCTTAATTTGTTTCTCTTGTGTAGTATTAGCACCTTCACTCCAATTGATAATAAAGTTAGGCGGCTTATTAGCCAATGCTGCTCCGGCCATCTTAGTGTAAGCATAGAATCTAACATCAGGATGTTTAGCAGCCATTTTCAATGCTAAATCTAAGTATTCTGGACTAAAGAAGTCACCAGCATCATGCCAGCGAACTGTTGTTTGCCAACCATTAGGGAATTTCTTATCACCCTTTGCTGCTGCTTGTGCCTCAACAGAGATTTCATTGCTTAGTTGATTAAAGAAACCATCTGGATCATTCAATAGATATGTTAGTATTCTTCCGTCACTTTGCCATGCTGCCTTAAATTGAATCTTACCGCCCTTCATGGCAAAGCACTCTACTTTACAAGAGCCAGCACCGGGACAAGTATTAACAACGATTAACTTATTGGTTTGTTCATCTAGTGCAATTCCTACTAATGCTGCGAATCCAACATTAAAAAATTGTTCAAACTCTCCATTACTATGCTTCATCTTTTCATTTTGCTTTAGTAACGCTTTGGGACGAATTGCCAATGTTTGTTTAATTTTATCCTCATCATATGTTTGACCATCTGGACTTAAGTATGTAACTACACTACTACGATGGATGTAAGGCATTTTGTATTTGTCTGTTTTAGTTTTACCAGTAGTATACTTTTCGTTGCCTTTCTTATCTACTTTGATATTACCTGCTTTATCTAAGTCGGGTGTGCCAACGATACGTTTCATGTAGTCTTGAAACTCTTGGCTATCTAAATCACGAGTTTGTGCTGGCAGTTTGGTTGCTTCGTCTACATCTTTATACACACTACCTGCTTTATGTGCTGCATCAGTATAAGTACCGTGTAGTTTTTGTAACTGAGATAATGCTTTAGGTCCGTGAGTTTTTAAAATTTCAGCATATGCTTTGTCAGATGCTGCTTTGTTCGGGACTCTACCACCGCCGCCGTGATTTAAATAGGCTTTATGATATGCTGTCTTAGCATCAGATTCATTGATCTGTCCTAATCCAGATAGTTTACGAATTCTATCTAAGTGTTCTTGGCCTTCCGCCACACCTTCTTCTTCATCTGGCATATCACTTGCACTAGCAACAAATTGTTGGGGAGTCATAATTTTTATTCCCGATGGTGCGCCTGCTAAATTAGAATTAGTTGACTCTAATATATCATTTATTTTCATATGTCTCCGTAAATCATTTACTTTATTAGGCAAATATGCTATAATATACTATATTTATCACTACTGGCAATTCTTATGACAAATAATCATATCAAACGTATTGGGTTTGCGTGTAAGTTTTCTGAAGTTAATACTAAAAACTTTGTAGTTAGTGTGCCTGAATTAAACACGGGCGGCACAACTTTAACTTGGTTAAAACGTCAAAAACAAGAAGTAGCAGAACAAAAATTGTGGGATACTATGGAAAAAAATATAACCCATACTCATAATCTTGTAATGAAAGTTGGATCCCTTGTACCGGACCTCAGAATGGTTAGATTAACTAGCGATATGCTAACTGCATATACCCATCCTGATTGGGAATATTTTTATAAACGCCATGATGTGATTACCCGTATGGAAGAATTATTCACTAAAGTGGGCAATTCTGCTAGAGAAAATGATGTTAGATTGTCTTTTCATCCGGGACAATTTACTGTTTTAGCAAGCGCAAGTGATGATATCATAAATAACAGTATTAAAGAGTTTGAATATCATGCGGATATGGCTCGTAGTATGGGGTATGGTAAACAGTTTCAAGACTTTAAAATCAATGTTCATATTTCAGGTAGACGAGGTCCGCAAGGAATCAAAGATGTAATGAAACGTCTAACCGTAGAAGCTAGAAATATGATTACTATTGAAAATGATGAAATGACATGGGGAATTGATTCAAGTATGGAATTGATAGATACTTGTGCATTGGTACTAGATATACATCATCATTGGATTAAAACTGGAGAATATATTGAAAATAATGATGATCGTATTAAAAGGATTTGTGATAGTTGGCGTGGCGTGCGCCCTGTTATACATTACTCCGTTAGTCGTGATGACTTACTTGTTGGCCATTCCCGATTACAGCGCCCCGCTCTTTTTCCGTTAATGGAGTCCGGGCATAATAAACAAAAACTTAGAGCACATTCTGATTTTTATTGGAATGATGCAGTCAATGATTGGGCATTGACTCACTGGCAATGGGCGGATATTGTCTGTGAGAGCAAAGCAAAAAATCTTGCCTCATTTGCATTATATGAACTACGTAAGGATAAAGAATGTTCAACAAATTAAAAAATATATTTAGTAAATCTAAACCAGTCATCTCTACTGTAGAAACAATTCCTAGTAGTGTAACTTCAAGTATACCAAAAGAAAAAAGAAAAAGAAAGCCAAAAGAAAAAAAAGAAGAGAAAATTTTAAGTGCTAAAGAATTAGCCACTAGCAACGGAGAACCATATGTTAACATTGTTAAAATGGATATTGATCATGATGATATTAATAGTGGTTCTGTAGAATTAGATTTCAATGACAAATTTGTTTTAAACTTAATTCGTGCAGGTTACAAAATAAAAACTACTGATACTGATAATGATATAGTTGATCGGTGGTGGATTGGACTGTGTAGGGCGACCGTACTGGAAACGTTTGATCAGGAAATGGGAGATCCAGATAAGAGAAACAGCTATCGTAATGTACGAACTAAAGATTTGGGTGATGGGCGTACAGAAGTCAGTTAACAATTTGGTTAAGCACACTAAAAAAGTTGTTGACAATAAAGAAAAAACAGTGTATAATACACGCATTGTTAGACAATAGTGTTTAACAATAAAAAACTTTCTTAAGGAAAATAAAATGGCAACAGTAAATGCAACCGCTGTAAAAACAGCAACAGCAAAAACAACCGCTAATAAAACTTCACTGACAGTATTGAATGGTCAATCTGTTGCTGTGGTAATTGCATCGGTACCCTCTGAAAAGACTAAACTAGTGTGGCGTCCAAACCGTCAGAAGGTAAATATTAGTCAATTAGATAATGTCTTGGCTAAGACTAAATCTCAATTAAAGAACAAAAATGTCGTTGACTTGACTAATGAAATTTCGGGTTACAAGAAGTTTCAAAATATTATTGCTTTCTTAAAGGCAAACAACATTAAATTTAAGGTTGTAGACATACCTAAATTTGAGAATCACAAACTCCGTGCTTTAATCATCCCTGAGGAAGTACAACGTCTATTAGATAAACCTCATTGTGCTAAAATCAGTAGCGGGTTTGATCCTCGCTTACTAAGCCCTATCTTTATTGTGCGACTGAAGGGCACTAATCAATTGCTGGTTATCGACAGTATGCACACATTAACTGTAGTTGGTTCATTTGCAAAAGAAGGTATTTGGGATAACGTTCCTGCAGATTGGCTTGACTTTGAATATCCATGCTGGGTAGTAGATACTGACCAAGAGAGTTTTTCTCTATTGGCTGGTCTCTATCGTAACGGTGAAGGTTCTAAGCCTTGGGACGAATTTGACTATCATCGTGTTCATGTTCGTAGCTATCGTTTGTATGGGGACAATGGTCTTAATGACAAATACAAACTAGCTGCTGAGAAACAAACTCATTGTGAAAGTGAAGATACGATTCCAATGGCACCTAATCATCCTCATGCAGGTCGTGCCGGTACGTTGACTCATATCAAGGCTTTGACTAGCTTTACTGATGATGATATGGATAAATTCAAATTCATTATTTCAACGAATAACAAATACTGGCATGGTTCAGAAGTGGACTCGCAAGCATTTGGTTTCTATGGTCACTTGTATGCAGGACTAATGAATGGCAACGTGCCTATGAAGGGTAAAGCGTTTGATGAATTCATGAAGAATATTCATGCTATCGTTAAAACTTTCTTTGTTGGGTTTCCTGAGTTGCGTAGCATCACCGCAGAAACACACAAGGCATGGTTGAAGATTCAAGGCAAAGATGCAAAGACTCCACCTTATAACTGTGCATTAGCATTGGTACTTAAAATGTACAAGAAAATGCACGGTAAGCACTTGGTTACTACTGATGTAAGTGATTTCATTTATACACCAGCACCGGGAATCACGCATGATATCTATGATTCTCTTCCGCTGAATATTCGTCAGAATGTCGGTAACTACACTCTCTAATCACGGGTGGTTCTATAACATTATCCAAGCACAAACTCTTGTGCTTGGATATGGTATTACACTCAGGGATCTACCCGTTGACAGATTGTTAGAATATTCTAACCACGTTGCGGCTGCACAACAGTTTTGTAATTTATATTATGGTGATGTTCATCAGATTAAAGATTTAGAACGATACGTTAAAAAACAATGGGCAGAATATAGACTTGAACTAAGCAATGATAAACTAGAATGGTTAGATCCAGTACATGGAATTAACCTCAAGGATCTAGAAAATTTTGTTGCTGATAGAATCATCAATTACCCATATGACACTATCAGAAAAGTAAAGTCAAAGTTTCTCCCGTTTACTATTAATAACCCACTACTGTTCTCTAACATCAATTCCAATCCTGATATGTTTTTGGAAGAGGTCAAGTTGACAAAATAATTTTATTATGCTATACTACTGATATGAAATACGCACTAATAGATACCGCAAATACCTTCTTCCGTGCTAGGCACATTGCATCACGCAATAGTACTGCGGAAGAAAAAGTAGCGATGGCCTTACATCTTACATTGGCTAGCACAAATCAAATTGTGCGTAAGTTCCAAATTGACCATGTGGCTTTTTTATTGGAGGGAAAATCGTGGAGAAAATCCTACTATGCTCCGTATAAAAGGAATCGTGTTGTAGATACAATGTCTCAAACAGAGGCAGAGGTTGAAGAAAACACCATGTTTTGGCAAACATATGACACCTTCACGACCTGGCTCAAAGAGAAGACAAACACAAGTGTCTTGCGTGATCCAAACGCTGAGGCTGATGACTTGATTGCACGTTTTATACACTTGCATCCAGAAGATGAACATTTCATTATCAGTAGCGATACTGACTTTCTACAATTAATTGGTCCAAACGTAAAACAGTACAACGGTATTACAAATGAATTAATTACACTTGAGGGCTACCTGAAGGATAATGGTAAGCCTGTATTAAATAAAGAAAAGAAACCTAAACTACTTGAGGATCCACAATATATACTATTCCGGAAATGCATGAGGGGAGATTCAACCGACAATGTGTTCAGTGCTTTTCCCGGGGTGCGTGAGAAAGGTAGCAAAAATAAAGTTGGATTGATTGAGGCATACGCTGATAGAACTAAGCAAGGCTATGCGTGGAACAATATGCAATTGCAGCATTGGCAGGACCACAATGGTGTGGAACACCGTGTGCGTGACGACTATGAACGAAATCGCAAATTAATTGATCTTACCGCTCAACCCGATGATATTAAACTGTCAGTAGATACAAACATTCGTGAAGGTGTTCGTAGAACTACTACCCCGCAAGTTGGTATTCACTTGATGAAGTTTGCTGGAAAATATGAATTGAATAAAATTGCTGATAATGCTGATACCTATGCAAGGTGGCTTAATAGCCCATATCAAGGAGTACTAAAATGATTTTTGTAGTGGAAGCATGAACGAAGTACAGTACAAAGCACATGAAGAATGGGCCAAGCAGAGAGTAGAAATTGCCGAGCGTGAGACAGATCAGGCTTTGCATTTGGTTGCAATGGCGCATTTGAATTTAATACAACATCTCAATTACGGGTTTGACCCAAAGACTGCACATAGCACCTTGATCAGTGTGGGTCAAATATACCCTAAACTAAAAGTAAAGATGGATGAATTAACTTGGGAATTAGAGAATAAAAACGTTTGATATTGGCACAAGATAATTTGACCAAACTTCTTGTTTTATATCCTAAAATGATATATAATAGTAGAATATTATAAGGAGAACTATCATCGCACAACATACACACTACTGGAGTTGCAGTCCTTTTGCAGATTGGATTCGTGGTACTAAAAAACTTAGTTCCGGAACAACCGAAGAATGGGATAACTGGACAACTCGGGCTCAAATAAAACACAATTTTCGCTACTGGTTGGCTGAGGAAGCACTTGGACATATCCAAGATTTTGTAACATGGCCTGTAAGGACTCTATATGATATCAAATACTACATTAACAACCGTTGGGTTACTCGTACTAATAGTCTTACCGCTCATCCCCGGGATATTAAGCCGGGTAAATGGCAGGACGTGGGGAACCGCTTTTTGCCTTGCCTATTCAATGAGTTGGTGGATTTTGTTGAGATAGAAACTGCATGGAGCCACATTGCTTGGGGTAGTAAAGAAGATCGTGCTAAATATAATCCTCCATTCTATGCTACGGGTTGGTTCCGTTGGAGAACATGGCGTAGTCCTCAAGCCGGACTAGATCATCTTGATTGGGCAATGACACTTACTAATGTAGAATGGTTAGCCGAAGATAAAAAAGGTGAGGCAGTGCTAACCAGTCAGGCAATTTCAGCAAAAGAAATCAAAGAACTTTATATATGGTGGACCACTGTATATCACAATCGTCCAGATCCTATGGATGCAAGTGGTTGGAGTGATCACTGTGAAGCCATGCGGTTGAAATTTCCCGGCAGTTTCTTTTCCAGTTTAAACAGTAAAGATCCAGAAGATAAAAAAGCCAGTGATAAAGCGCATAAACTTATGCAAAAAATTGAAAAAGCCTACGAAAAAGAAGATACTGAAATGCTGATTCGTTTAATTAAAGCCAGAGATAGTTTGTGGACTTGATATGAAAAAGATATACTATGAAAAGATTGGGCGCAGGTATGTCCCTGTTAGTGAATACAACAGTGAATACTTTGACAGTTTTTCAAAAGGCAATCATTTGGTCATGTGCTATCCCGGCGGGCAAAGTCGTAGATACAACATTGACCCTAACTATGCTGCTATGATTGCTGCAGGAAGAGTAGCCGCGGATGAAATTACTCGTGCTATACACCTGGCTAGTGAACTTAAACCGCAATCAACTCCTATCACTGAAGGTCAGCGTAAGGCTTGGAATAAATTATCTAAAGAGTTTGGCGATGACCGGTTTGCTTTGCAGCATGGTAGTGCCAGAGATTTAGCAGAAGCTGGGGTGAATACTATGATGATAGAAGCAGATAAATTAATGACTAACCCTGCTGTAAAGAAAGCCTACGACCATTTCTTATTAGTTGCTGAATTAACAAAGGATTAAAAATGACTACTCAAATACCTGTACAGGGAATCATGTTAGATGCTGACTATGGCCAAAGCAAATCTTACACTATTGCTTGCGATTGTCACGACGGTGATCATCAGGTGCATATGTGGATAGAACTAGATAGTGAACAAGATATTAACTTGGTTAATATGACATTCTATGTCAACACCACTACTCCATTTTGGAAACAAGGGTTTAGTCGTTTTAAAGCTGCATGGGATATTCTTGTACACGGATATAGAGAAGATCAACACACATTACTATTAAGCAAACAAGCAGCATTGAATGTTGCAAATACCATTACTCAAGTGGTAAAGGAGTTAGAAACTCATGACAACTCTAAAAATGAATAATCTATGCTGCCAACTACCAAAATCATATTCGGAAGAGTATGATTGTTACTTTTGCGAATCGTGTAATACATGGTCAGAAGATAAGTGTGATGATATCAACTGTGAATATTGTATTAATAGACCAGTATTTCCAAACGACTATCATCACGTTCAGGTAAACAAAGGAGTAGAATCATGATTAATTCAGAAGAATTAAGTGAATTAGCCAAAGCAACCATAGCAGCGAGTATATGGAGACCAGACAGTGTTACAGATGAGCCGGAAGTTAAGCTATCACAATGGAGAGTATACTTAGTAAAAGCTGATATAGACTCTACAGGAGATACTATTCATTTTGTGGGGGCTGCGGGATATCGCTATAGTGAGGGCAGGGTATGTAGTCCGGTACAGACATATGACCCTACTACCAAAAAAGGTATAACCCGTAGCGGCAGAATATATGAATTAGTTGGGCCATCTGGACACAATCGTGATGCATTGTATGTATGGAATCGTTGGTTAGCCAGATTTAATCCAATTCCAGAAATAGTTGATTTGACTGACACATACAGTAATAACAGTAATGCCTAGTCTAGCAGAATATTTTGAAAAAAATAGATATAAATCTAAATTTGAATTTATGGCTAGGGTAACTGGATTACATAATAAAATTAGATGGGTTGGCAGTGTGGGTAACGATACGATTATTAGTGAAGCCGAAGGCCCGGTCTTACATATTTTATTAGATTTGCCATTAAAAATTAATGGAGTATATCAATATATTTTAGTAACTAAACATACAACCGTTAAACGATTAATAGAAATAAAATGATTAATTTTAATTTTCATATAACAAATCCTTTTAGTAAAAGGTGGGATATACTTAGTAGTAAGCATGGCAATATAACCAAAAATAAAGCATGGGAGATAAACAGTTATGCTACCTCTGCAATACTATCTGTAACTTTTGAAGTTTTAATGTGTTCTGACCATGCAGGGATACGTTTACAATTTGGATTACTAGGATATGAGATAGAATTACATATATATGATTCTCGGCATTGGAACTATACTACCAACACTTGGGAAACTGAGGCAACATTAAAGGAATATAAATGACAAAAAACGCATTAATAGCCAAGCCTATTGTTAAGAATCAATTTTGGATTATTACCAATGGTAAAGAAAAAGTAGGAAATGTACTAGCAAACGGATCCGGATTTGAATTGAAACTTAACGGTAATAAAACTCAATTTAAAAATACAAATGCTATTGCTAAAAAGGCAAATATTGAATTCACCTCATCAAAAATTAATAAGGTATCTTCAGAAGTTAAATTCTCTAAATATCCCACAACTAACCGGGTGTTTAATTCTATATTAGATATTAAAAGAAAACTGCATATATATACTAAAACACAAAAAAGTAAATGTTATTATGCAGCCGGATGGTATTCTATTAAACAAAACACAGAATATACTACTATATTCTGTCCAAAATATATTTTTATACAAAGATATCCATATTATGGCCCGTTTATGAATGCTGATGATGTAAAAATTGATAAATAATTGATGAATAATTTAAAGAACTTTATTGATAAAGTTTCCTATGTAGAATCAAGACAGGGTAAAACTTTGGCGTTATCTATAACTGAAGCCAGAGCGTTGCGTGATGATTTATCTAAATTGTTATTAGATACATATGAAGTTGGACAACACAAAGTAAGTTTGCCGGAACCTACCTTTCAAGTGGAATTAATAGGTAGGAAATTTTAAATGTCACGAACGCAACCAAAAATACTAATTGAGTTAGTAGATAAAATCACATATAAATGTGATCAAATTGTTGAGGCGGCCGGCATATGGGCAGTATTTTATGATGCCCAACCAATAAATTTAAAATCTCAACATTATTTAGATAGCGAAGCTACTCCAAAATATAAAAAGACAAGTTTTTCTAATCCTGGCCATGCAAGGAATTTATGTCGTAAATTAAATTTGCAGTTTAAGACGAATAAATTTTCTGTAGTGTTTATGAATTCAGGTACCCGGGTATATCCCGATGACCAACCGTAAGACACTAAAAGAAACTATTACTTCCGCTGTTGTATTACAACTGCCAAATACTTATTCGGATTTCAACGGTATTCCGGTAGATAAATTATTATTTAAATGGTGGTTTACCGGACGATCAGATGGGTTACGACTTACTGAGTTTGGCGATTCTATGTTTAGATTAGCAGAAATTGAATGTTATACAGTTGATTTTCAACGAAGAACAGACATGTCGGACCATGCATATATGTTGGAACTTACTAAAAAAATTAAATGTCCATATTATTTGGGAGTAAATAAGAGTGAAGATAAAAAGAAAATCCCCTATATCAAATTATATGATAGTAAAATTGCAATGCTTATTAGTTTATACGGAACTCTAGTAGAATACTTAGATTCAATAAAGGTAAAATCATGACCGAAGAAAAGAAAAGCAAAAATCCATTCATAGCAATGGCACAAGAAGCTAAAAAGAAAAACACAGTTAGTCCTGGATTAGGTAAGGCTACTAAACAACAAGGACCTAAAGTAAACACTAAGGGCTTTGGTAAATCCTCAGTTATGCGTAGAACTGGGCGAGGAGGATAAATATTGTGTCAACGAATATGACAGCATCCGCGTTGTATATATATAGAGTAATTGTCTCTATTCATTTAACTTAAAAGGAACAAAAAATGAAACTAGTACTAGCATTAATCGCATCTTTAGGGATTGCATCCGCTTTCGCACAAACAGCCGCACCCGCTGCGGCCCCGGCCAAGAAAGAAGAAGCTAAAAAGACTCCAGCCGACAAGGTTGAGGCAACGGCACCAGCCGCGGCTAAACCAGTAGCAGCACCGGCAGCAGCAAAATGTGATCCTGTTAAAGATAAGGATTGCAAAGAAGTAAAAATGGCTAAGAAAAAAGAAGCAGATAAAAAACCCGAAGCAAAAGCTGCGGATGTTAAGCCTGCAAAAAGTGATGCCAAAGAGCCAGCAAAGGCTGCTGATAGCACTCCGGTTAAAAAATAATCAGGTAGTAGAAGAAGAAGATGATGATACAAATGGACCTGACAATGTATATATTGCTACTGCATATAAACGACCTAAAAATAGTTTGATTACGATATCGGAAGATGACGTTGAACTAACTGAATATGTAAAAACAAGATTATTAATAGCCAGGGCATTTGCTATCAAAAAATATCAAGCGAAAAGAAATGAAAATTTCTCGATAGGATAAATAGATATGAAGTTAGGGTTCTTCTTAAAAACCCACCTTTAAGGAATGTTTAATGTCGGACCAAGATAGAATACATAAAGTAATTTCTATTACAAATACTATAAGTCCAACGTTTTGCTTTGCCAAATGGCATCATTCTACTATATATTTACATACACAAAAAACACATAGTTGTTATCATCCCGCTCCGCATGCAATTCCCATAACAGAATTAATTGAAAACCCAGCAGCATTGCATAATACGCAACAAAAAAAAAATGAACGCAAATTGATGCTGGATGGTGTCAGCCCCAATGGGTGCCAATATTGTCAAAACATTGAGGCAATTGGTCCTGACTATATTAGTGACCGGCATATTAAAAATGCAATATATTACACTCCCGACCGTCAATTAGAAATTACTAATGGAAATTGGAATAATAATATTAATCCTGCATACATTGAGGTAGCATTTAGCAATGAGTGTAATTTTAAATGTGGATATTGTAGTCCAGAGTCTAGTTCTAGTTTTTACAATGAACTTAAAAAATTTGGACCATATTATATGTCAGCCAATCATACACTAAGTTTGGATAATACATTTGTTCAAATAGAAAATAAAAATACATACATTGATTCTTGGTGGAAATGGTGGCCGGAAATGTCAACCACTCTTAAAACTCTACGAATTACCGGAGGTGAACCATTATTACATAAAAGCACATGGAATTTATTTGATAAATTAATAAAAGATCCAAAACCTGAATTAGAGTTAAACTTAAATAGTAACTTTGGAGTAAAATCTATTATAGTTGACAAATTAATTGAAAACGTAAATTTACTTAAAGAGACTAAATCCATTAAACAATTTAAATTATTTTCTAGCATGGATACATGGGGTACTAGGGCCGAATATATCCGTACAGGATTAGACTTAACCTTATGGGAACAGAATCTGGATACTTTTATTAGAAATACCCATTCTGAAGTTTCAATAATGTGTACGTTTAATATATTAAGTGTTACTTCATTTATTTCTTTTTTACAAAAAGTATTGGACTGGCGCACTACATATAACTCTATAATTAAGGTTGACCGCAGCGGCCGGCCTAATTATAGAAAAATAAGATTTGATACTCCTTATCTAAAAGAACCAATCCAATATGATATGCACCTTTTACCAAAAGAAGAATTTCTTTATTATTTTGATAATATAGTAGATTTTATCAAGTGTAATCTAGATGAAGAAGATATTACAAAATTTTCAAATATGGAATATGAAAAGTTTCGAAGGGTGCGTGATTACTTTGCCACAGTACAATACAATACCGATAAACTAGTAGAAGGACGAACGTGCTTTTATAAATGGTTTACAGAATATGACCTTAGAAGAAATACTAACTTATTGACAGTATTTCCGGAAATGACAGATTTTTATACACAATGTAAAAATCAAGATAATATCACCTAAATGATAAATAGATATGAAGTTAGAGTTCTTCTTAAAAATTCAACACTAACACACACAGAAGAAAAAATATGTTAAACCAATTAGCAGGTTATTTTCATAACCTATTCAATAAATTCGGCAGGCCCCAGACTTATGGCTCTGCACTAGAAGAATATATAGTAAGCCATTCCCCAAAAAATACATGTGACATAGATCGGTTGATCCATCAATTTGAAATTTCTCAAAAGAAAAATACCGGGAGATTATGGTTGTGACTTACTAGTGACTAGTTACTGACGAAGAATGGGAGAGGTTGAATTACCCTGAAAAATTTCAACCCAAAACTAAATAACATACATTCAAAGGATCCATTATGTTTACACCTGATTTTTATATTGATTTACTACAATCCTCAAAAAGGATGGCAACTAATCAAATTTACAAAGACGAGAGATTAAATAAGGTTGCCAACAACTTTATAGATGCCCAAACAGTCTTTGCAAAGATGATGGTAAAGAATACAATAGAGATGTTGTCTTATGCTGCGGACAGCATGAGCAAAACAATTTATCCTCATAGTGAGGATGAAACAGTCAAGGTAAAGACTGAGAAAAAATAAGCCAGTTCACACACACCGACATTAACACAAGGAGAATAATATGTCATTACCCGAAGTAAAATTCAACAAAAACGGTTACGAGATTCGTACTCAGATTCTAGATATGGCTAAAGGCCTTATTTCTGAAGAATATCATTCTAAGTTCAACGGCTGGGAAATGACTGTTGCTAAGGATGAAAAAACTGGCAAGCTAGTTACTACAGTAGGTATGCCTGAATTTCCAGGACTTGACAAGGTTTTAGAAACTGCTGAAAAAATGTATGCTTTTGTAAACCAAAATACAACTAAGAAGTAATTCTTACCAAAAAGAATGCCCTATTGATTTAGGGCATTCCTGCCTTGACAGTAAATATGGGTTGTGATATACTATACTCTTCATTAATTTGCAAGTAATATGTTATGAAAAATATAATTTTACTAAGTTTATTTATTTTAACGGGTTGCGGGGGCGGTGGCGGTTCCGAAGTTGCTGATAAAATAGATCGATTGCCGATATCAACGCAAGTAAAACCGATCGAGACAATAAATTTTGCAACAACTGCATGTTCAGTGCCATCCTACAAATACGGCGAGGTACAATTTCCAATAGAATATTTGAATACAACTACGTTAACAATTAATAATTCTACCCAACGATTACCAAATTCTGTCAATCGGGCCCTGGCTACTAAAGATGATTGGCCTAGTCGAGGTGGTCCTTGGGCCTTTAAGGCTGATTCAGGATGTAATAACCAATCAACTTATGCTTATAATTTATGGAAAGAAACTCTAACCCGTATTGCCTCTGCAGGTGCTGACAGAGTTTATATATACAATCGTGGTGATTGGGATGATTTAACAAAATCAGTTTGGACAGGAGTTAATCAAGCAGTATCCAATGAGGAATTAAAATTTATTGTGGATGAGGCTACAAAAAGAAAACTTAAAGTGTATTATATATGGCAGTTGGCTGACCATGACATAACACCAAATCATAATCGTATTCCTACTTCTGATGAAAATAATACCTTATCTTTAGTTGATTTAACTAAATTAATGAATGCATGGCATAAATTATTGTTAGAACAAGCCGCATACGCTAATAAAATTGGTATTTCGGGAATGTCGGTTGATGTAACCTTAAATACGTTTATTTCAAGTGAAAATAGAGAGTACTGGGTAACAAAAACAGTTGATATAATAAATGACGTTAGAAAGATATATTTTGGTGAACTTATTTACGGTGCCGGACGTTCTAGGGTTCCCAACGAACATTTAACTGTTAATATTCTTGATCATAGAATTGTTTCAAAAGTTGATGCGGTAATGATCCCATTGCATATTGATATGAGTACCGTAATGCAACACGATAGTGCCTCATATAAAAATTTAACAATGCAATTTTTAAAAGAGGCAAAAATTGATATAGATAAGCAACTAAACGGAGTTCCATTTAATGTTCCAATTATATTTGCGGGTCACAAAACTTCCACCAATGAAAATAAAGATATTGAGGATTCATTTTGTGTAGCAGATTATAATTGGACTTCCACGACGGTTCAGCTAGAATGTATACAACGGTCTATTTTATCAAATTTTCATAAACAGGCAAACGCAATTCAAGGAATATTTGAGGCTATTATTTCTCAACTATATTTTACAAATAATTACACGATATTAATTGATGGATATTGGTTTACTGATGATTTAATTCCGGGTAATGATATTCATACAGGGTTTCCTAATTTATCTAGGTCTATTCGGAATAAACCTGCAGAAAACATAGTTAAAAATTGGTTTTCCAAAGGTTGACATTAAATGGATTTGGTGATATAATAGAGTCTTAGTCAGTAAAGAAAAGGAAATAAAATGCAAGTAGGAACACTTATCAAGTCTTTTGACTTCCCCGGAAATCTAAACTGCTACATGATTGGTACCGTTACAAAGGTCGTAGATGACCTCATTACATGCGTAACTATACGTCAAGTATTTGACGGTAAGGCATTACCCCTTGAAGAATTCAATAAGGAATTCCGTACAGGGGTGCAGGGCTCTGGTATGTTTGACGACAAGTTTGAACGTGTCATAATCTTAGGTTGACATTAAATGGTTTTGGGTGTATAATAGACTCTTAAACAGTTAATTAATGGACAGTATTATGCAACAGACATACCTCTATTTCACACCGGAATTTGTCAAGGAAGTCCTGCAGATGCACGATTTCCATTGTGTCTTTGAACTGGATGCACCCGATCACATCTTTGCCAGGCTGATGACAGCCGAGTTCTACTCAACCCGAGATGTCCGTGAACGTGAGGCTGAGTTTAAACAATGCTGGGCACTAAGCGAGATATACTGCCCACACGAAGGCATTGACCGTCGTAGCGAATACGGAATAGAGACCGTAGGTTGACATTAAATGGATTTTGTGATATAATAGATACTTAGACAGTTAATTAAAGGACTACACAATGGCTAAAAAAATCTCTATCAAAGTTTTCGCAGATCCAAGTCATGCATGGGCCCGCTTCCCTAAATCACATTTGGTAGCACTTGGTATTGAGAATAAGATTTCTACTTACAGTTACCAAAACGGCACTAATGCTTTCTTGGAAGAAGACTGTGATTTGCCAGTACTGGTTAACGCACTCCGGCAGCGTGGATATGAAATTAAATTCAACGAAAGCCATGCTAATAAGCAAAGCAAAATCCGCAATTACTCTACATACCGGGCTTGACATTAAATAGGTTTTGTGATATAATAGACTCTTAAACAGTTAATTAAAGGACATTGAAATGACTAAGCAAGATTACACAATGTATATTTACAAAGCAGACAAGCGCACCAAAACTGGCGAACGTTTGTTCTCGACCACTGTTTGGGTGGCACGTTCCGAAAAAGGTATGCGGCAAGAGTGCAACGAACTCTACAACTTGTACCCTGCTACCAAAGGCTGGCGTTTTGAATATGTGCCTACAATGAAAACTGTACGTAACTTGATGTCCGGAGTTGATATCCAAATTCCACACGACACTCCCTGGGCTTGTAATCCTTCTAGCGAAACTTATTGGTCAACTTAAGGAAAATAAAATGGCACGTACCCCAGTATCTACTTTTTCATACCCCTCAGAATTGGTTTGGGCAGCAGCCGCAGCCGCACATAGGGTAGTTGGTACTTATATTAAAGTTAGTTCACCAATCGGTACTGAATCATCGGATAATAAGCAGTCTCCGGCTAAGCCACTGGCAGTCGCAGTTGTTCAGTCTAACCGTACCATAATGGAAAAGTTTATTGCAGAGAAATCTGTAACTGATGCTGACCTGGAAGAAGGTGAAAAAATTCGTAAATTTTTTCAGGGGTTGACTTTTCAAATTCTTAAAGGTAAAGTGTTATCCGATTTTGACAATAACGCCCTGGCAATAAGTTGCCGAGACACCATTACGTCTAATTATGAATTGGCAGTAATTGCTAGTTTGCCTGCAGGATATGAACGTGGGCAAAAAAGAGCAAATATTCAAGGTCGCATTGACTTTGCTAAGGGCGGATTTATTGCTAAAGTGGGAGATAAGATTACTCTTAATATTGAAGTGCTTAAATCTGTATACTCTCAACAATGGGGAGTTTTTTACAGTACTGCAATTACTGATAATGACCAAGTACTTTTCTTCAGTTACAAAACTGAATTAGCGGCTGGTGCTTTTATTAAAATATCGTGTACAGTTAAGGCTCACCGGGACAATTTAACTCAACTTAACCGTGTAAAAATTCTTTAATTTTAAAGATAATCAATGAATGAACAATTAAGAAAACTAGTAGAACGAGCCGGCGCGCCTGCTGATGTACTAAATGAAATTTGGTTTCATATATTTTGTCAAAAGTTTGCCAATCTGTTACTTGCTGAAATGGAAGATGATTTTAAATGAATTCTACTTTAGCGTATCGGATTGAGATATTTCTTGTTATGTTTGTAACAATATTTTTTACTTTAATTTATATGGGAGTTTTTTATGAAAAATAATATACTGTATTACAGTTTGGGTATGTTACTATTGACCTTCATTACAGGATGTAGTACAATAGCAGGTACAGTGCATGGAATAGGAGATGATGTTAAATCAGGAACTGAAACATTGTCCGGTTGGATCAAACCCTCTAAACAAGCAAAATAATATGAATTTTATTAGTGGATTAATTATTGGTATCATTATTGCTACCGTGGGTATTAGTGGTTTGGCCAACATTGCAGATAGGGCAGTTGATAAAACCAAAGTAATACTCAAGGAACATATTAAATAATGTTATATGTTAAGATTTTTACCTGTGATTATAAAACCACTAGCGGTGATTCTATTCGTGTCAATTCTAGTAGTACAGTGGGTAAAAGTAGATAATTCCAAATATGATGATAGTGATTTTATTTCAATTGTTTACCAATGTTCAGAATTAAATAAATATGACCATGTGCCTAGGCAAGTAGATATAGAATGTGAATTTCGTAGAGAAAACAAACAGCGTAACTTAAAGAAAGTAGTACCATGAGCGCAAGTTGGATTAATAAATTAAATGAATCAGATAGCCGTTTACATAAGCAAAACGTAATTGCACAGGCGCTATCAGCGAGTGTCCTTGGTAGTACTAACGCAACTAATTTTTTGATGCTGGCAAAGGCCTGTTATAATCCATATGTAACATATGGTGTTAAACAAATTTCAAATACAGTTGGAATTGTTGGAACTAAAAATCCATGGGAAGATTTTGTAGACCTATTGGAAAATCTTAGTTTACGCAAAATTACTGGCAATGCTGCCCGTGATGCTATTCAAGACCTTGCAGAACAATTTGATAGTGAAGAATGGAATACATTTTTGGCTCCGGTATTACGCCGAGACCTTCGTGCAGGACTTACTGAAAATACAATTAATAAAATTTGTAAAAACACAAAATTTGAAATTCCAGTATTTAGTTGTCAACTTGCAACTAATTGTGAGGGGCGCCCTGAGATGAAGGGCATCAAACGTCTTGAACCCAAACTAGATGGTGTTCGTATGTTATTGATGGTTATCCCAGGTGCTAGTGAAGGATTGACTACGATCTGTTTTAGTCGTAACGGTAAAACTTTTGAAAACTTCACTCATATTGAAGATCAGATTCGTGATAATTGGCTTAAACTAGTTCGCAAAGCCGCAACTACTAGTAATTTAAGTATGGGGTTTGTACTTGACGGTGAAGTGATTGGTAATAGTTTCCAAGAACTGATGCGACAAGCACGCCGTAAAACAGGTGTACAAGCAGAGGATAGTGTCTACAATGTGTTTGACATTTTGCCACTAGAGGCTTTCCGTGAAGGTCATTGGAATACACAACTAGAAAAACGTATTAGAATTCTTGATGATATGCGTCCCATCATTGATACCATGCCTAACGTTGAACTCTTGCCACATATTATGGTTGACTTAGATACAGCCGCAGGTAAAGATCAACTTGAACGTTATGCTAAGGATAATGTTAATGCCGGATTTGAAGGCATTATGATTAAAGAAATGGAAGCCCCTTATATCTGTAAGCGGTCAACAGATTGGATGAAATGGAAGCCTACAATTACAGTAGATTTAGAAGTTGTTGGTATGGAGGAAGGCACTGGCCGAAATGTTGGAAGATTGGGTGCATTAATTTGCAGTGGAATTGATGATGGTAAAGAAATAACAGTCAATGTTGGCAGTGGATTTAGTGATAAAGACCGAGATGATTATTATCTCAATCGTAATATTATACTTGGACGCACTGCCGAAGTGATGTGCGATATTATTACACAAAATAGTGACGGTACATATTCTTTACGTTTTCCGCGTTTTGTTAGATTTCGTGATGATAAATGATAATTGATAAATATTTAACAAAGGACCAATAATGTTTTTGAATCGGCTTGATATAGAAAAAATAGGTAGAATTAGTAAATCATTTTCAAATTCAGAAGTGTTTGAAATCAAGCAAGATACCAGATCAGGCATTGGAGCGGTCACTACATTACATGTGCAAACTACTATACATGGACTTGAAGGGGATTTTGAAGGAGAATTTGTAATAACTATTAGTTCTACTGAAAGTTGGTAATATACATCTGGGCAACAACATGAATATAACAAAAATTTCTGACCAAAACAATATAATGTTTCGTCAACAGACGATTAATAATTTGGATAAACGACATGAGGCGCTGAGAATAGAAGAACTAAGAGTCCGAGAGGATATTAAAGCAAATCAGGCCAAACGAATTGAATTGAACCGGGAGTTAGGGAGACCTGGACAGAATATTGATACATTAGCATGATATTATTAATTGGATTTGTTATTGGATTACTGTTCGGAGTTGCTTTTTTACTTTGGTACCGGAATAGATAAATTTATATATGGAAGTTCTTTGATGAATCACGCTGCAATACTTGAAGAGGATACTATGGAAAAGCCAAAATCAGCTGACGGGGTGTCAGGCATGTTGCTTAAAACAATGGATGGGAAATTTATTTTCCGAGTATATAATTTTTATGATTTTAAGGATTATACTATTGAACATAGTGATTTAAACATAACTATAAATGATCCTGATGCATATTTTTATATGGATTCTGTATTAGATCATAGTCCAGCAACTTTAGGTATTACCAAGGATAAATAATGACTTATGTAACAGTAGAAGCCGAAATTGATTTAAGTGAAATTGACTTAGAAGATTTAATTGAAGAACTAGAAAGTCGTAATGCATATGAAAATAAAACAGAATCAGAATTGTATCGGTCATTACTTACTATTATTTGGCAAAAACGTAGAGCAGGTAATGTTAGTTATGATAAAGAGCTTGACACATTAATTTATGATGTACTAGGTCATGTTATATGACATCCAATTTAATTGGACAACTATATAAGTTTGAAGATGGCAATACAATTGAAATAATTCAAATAAAACAACGTGATGACGGGGATAGTGCTACCGATTGGGTTACCTTTCATGTTCAACAGGGAAACGGCATTCCACAAAAATTGTTGATGACACACGCTGAATTTATATCAACTTACGGGCATTTGTTTACTAAGTAAGAGTATACCATACGTTCGGTATTGACTAAATATTATGGTATGTTTAAAAAAATAATAAATCTTTCTAATCTAACTCTTTTAGTTGCGTTGGCTCTTAGTACCATTGCAGCCTATTATAGTATTATTGGTCTTACGGCAATCTTTGCTGCTGCCGTAATACCTATTATAATTATGGGTTCTATTTTAGAAATAGCCAAAATTACTGCAACAGTTTGGTTACGAAGATATTGGAACAAAGCAGGATTGATAATTAAACTGTATCTAGTGCCTGCAATAATTTCTTTAGCAGTTATAACAAGTATGGGAATATTTGGCTTTTTAAGTAAAGCGCATATGGACCAAAATATACCAACCGGTGATATAGCAGCCAAAGTTGCTTTACTAGACGAAAAAGTTAAAACGCAAAGAGACAATATTAAATCTGCTAGGGAAGCCCTTGCCCAAATGGATACCCAAGTTAATAATGTAATGAATAAGGGTGACACTGAAAAATCAGCCGAACGTAGCGTTCAAATTAGGCGGCAACAAGCAACTGAACGCGGTAAACTACAAAAAGAAATAGAAATTGCTAATATCGCTATTGGAAAGTTGAATGAAGAAAAAGCACCCATTGCTAGTCAATTACGCAAAGTGGAAGCAGAGGTCGGTCCCGTAAAATATATTGCTGCATTAATTTACGGAGATAATCCAGACCAAAATCTCTTAGAAAGTGCAGTACGATGGGTTATCATATTACTTGTTATTGTGTTTGACCCATTGGCAATTGCTTTGGTATTAGCAGCAAATCAAAGTAAAGATTGGGATGATGAGACTGAAGAAATTAAAAAAATAGATACCTTTTTTAATAATGGTAAGAAAATTTCTCAACATTTAGATGAAAATGAAAAGGTAGTTGAAGATGAATCTATACTACAAAAGCATCCATATCTAACTAAAAAGTTTGAAAATTTTAAAAATCTCAACCCAATAGTTGCTCCACCTTCTTATGAAGCCGACGACGGGCCACTGAGTGGTAGTCAAATTGACCAACTTAAAAAAACAGTAGAACCTCAACTTTCATTTGTTCAAGGAGACTATAATGTATCTCATCCAACTCTTAAAAATTGGAATATAGATGCTAATATATTACCGCCCAAAGAAGAGTATAAAGAAGTAACTGAATTTGAAGGAATTAAGGATCCAATTACAAAAGAATGGGAACAAACGGGTCCAGAGTACACTGTACAAATACCAATTAATCCTACAAAAATTGAAACTGAGGGAGTAACCGTTATTCCTGAATATTACATATCAGGTGATTATGCAGTTTATCAAGGTAAAAATATGCATGTAAATGTGTTAAAAGACCTACGCCCTGATTTATTTAAATTAACTGCGGATTTAACTACTACGCCCGGTATCATTACTACAAAATTTGGAACTTCTTTTCCCAAAATAGCAAATCGTGGTGATATTTTTGTTAGAGTAGATGCATTACCAAACTTGGTTTTTAAATTTAATGGATCCAGTTGGATAGCAGTAAATAAAAATCAATCGGACACCTACCTTTTTAATCAAGAATACATTAAGTATTTAATTGAAAAAATAGACTGCGGTGAATATGACATTGACCTTCTTTCAGAACATGAAAAACTTCAAATAGAAGAATATTTAAGTAACCAAAAAAGTTGATATTAATCGTCAACTATGATATAATATCTGTATTGTAACTTTATCGGATTATTTTATGAAATTTCATGTTATTACTATTGCTGTTCTACTAGCAGTTTCAGGTTGTTCCTCAACCAAAGAAGCCAAAATAGAAGGTGCCCCAATAACAGCATTAACCGCTCAAAAACTTAGTACTAGTTTTAAACGACAAGGTGTAAAAATTGAATGGGATTGTATTTGGGGTACAGGGATGTTTGATGCAACTTGTATTAAAACTAATATTAAATCTATTGAAGTAACCGGATATGCTACATCATTTGGCAACAGTGAGGTAATGCGTGAACAATCCTTTAAAGTTGCTCATGATGTTGCACTAGATAAACTTATTAGATTTGTAAAACAAGATATTACTAGTAACCGTGTTGTTTCTACATTGGGCAAAAATGTTGAAAAAGCGCAAGACCGAATTAAAAATCGTATTAAAGCCGATGAGGATGTTGCGATGAGTGACGAGGATATTGGTAAAGATACAAATTTTGCTGTTCGTGAAAACACAAATGACACAGTTCGTAATTTTACAGAAACAGTTAGAACAAATTCTCAAGGAATTATCCGCGGTGCAAGAGCAATTGATGAAAATATTGTTGATAGGCAAACAGTAGCAGTGACAATCCGTTGGGATACTGCAAGCGAAAAAGCATCAATATATTTGCGTAAACGGTTTATCTCTAATTAATAATGTTTAAATTATTCATTCTGGCATCATGCCTGGTGCTAGTATCATGTGCCTCTACTTCAAATTCAATTCAAAATAATGCAACACGGGTAATTGGAAAAGGAAACACATTTGAAGAGGCAAAACAAAATGCCTTTAAGGAAGCAATTGAATTTAAAGTGGGTTCACTTATATTAAGTGAAAGAGAAACATTAAATATGAAATTGGTGAAAGATGAAATATTAGTGTACAGTGCAGGATATATAGATGATTATTCCATTATTAATCAATCTACTCAAAATAATTATGTCTATGTGACTATGGATGTATTAGTAGCAGACAGTAAGTTAAATTACCGATTGTTATCTTCTGGAATAAAAATCAAAGAAATTAACGGCGAAAAAATTCATACTCAATATAATTCATTAATTGCTGAAAGAAAAAGTGGTGATGATATACTAGCAAGAGTATTAAATGATTATCCAAAACGAGCATTTAATATTACCCAAGGTGTGCATTATTTTAAAATTGATTCAAATCGTAATGGTTTATTAATCATCCCATATGATATGGGATGGAATTATAATTATATTGTTTCATTAAATGAAGCCTTATCTTTATTGTCAACTGAAAATCGCACATCTGTAACAGGTAAAGTAACTATTATGGCAAAAGACCCCAAAGATTTTATTATAGGTAAACGCACCATATATAAGTTTGATGAACTGCATAGACTAAACCAATTAAATCAAGCCATGACATGGGAAAATACAGCACATATTCAAGTAACTATTCAAGATAGAAATTTATACCCAATATATCAATCATGCTATGAATCACAAAGTATTAACGGAATGAAACCGTCATTTTATCATTCTGGAAATGACTTTGTAATTAAAGGAAATGAACGAGACCAAGACAATATTATTATACCCATTGGACTCAATTCAAAATTAAATACAATACTTAAAGATAGTTATAGAATAGAATTATCACTTGTAACATATAATAATTGTATTGGTGGGATTAAAAAGAGATAAGTAATTATATGACCACAGAACTTAAATTAAGCCATTGCTCTTTTTGCGGTAGCCACAAAGATAAAGTAAAGAAATTAATAGTAAGTGAGGATGTTGCTATTTGTAGTGATTGTATTGACTTGTGCAATCAATTAATGATAGATGATATTACTGAAAAAATGCCCGAAATTAAATCAGAATATCAGTATGATCCTATTACTATAAAAGAATATTTAGATGAACATATTATAGGGCAAAAAAATGCTAAAGTGGTATTAAGTGTAGCAATCGCCAATCATTATAAACGCATACGAAGCCCTTCACCTGATTTAGAAATTCAAAAAGGAAATGTATTGTTAATTGGACCAACTGGTTCAGGTAAAACATTGTTGGCTAAAACAGTAGCAAAGTATCTTAAAGTTCCATTTGTAGTAGCCGATGCAACTAGTTTAACTGAAGCCGGATATGTTGGAGATGATGTAGAAAGTATGATTTCTATGTTGTTGAACTCTGCTGGTGGCGATGTAAAACTTGCAGAACAAGGAATTGTATTTATTGATGAAATTGATAAAATTGCTAGAAAAAGCGAAAGTACTAGTATTACCCGAGATGTGTCCGGTGAGGGAGTGCAACAAGCATTGCTGAAAATGGTAGAAGGTACTATTTGCCGTATACCCGCAGGTGGTGGGAGAAAAGCACCAAACGGTGATATGATTGAAGTTAATACAAAAAATATTTTATTTATAGGCGGCGGAGCGTTTGTTGGATTAAAGGAAATCATCAATAATAGATTGAATGGAACCAGTATTGGGTTTGGTGCTGACATTAAAGATAAGCAAAAAGAAAGCGAGTTACATTTAGTATCACCTGATGATTTAACTAGTTTTGGAATGATTCCGGAATTTATCGGTAGATTTACCACAACGGTAAGTGTGGCAAATCTAACTAAAGCCGAATTAATTAAAGTTTTAACTAGTGTAAAAAACAATTATATTGACCAATACAAGTATTTGTTAAGTATTGATGGTATTGAATTGAACTTTACCAATGATGCATTAGGACAATTGGCTGAAAATACGCTTAAATTGAATACAGGGGCACGAGGGTTACATACTGAAATAGAAAAGGTATTAATGCATCATATGTACAATACTAAACAATACCGCAGTGATAAAATTACTACATTAGAAATCACTCAGGAACAGGTATTAGAACCCAAAGTAGTTAACGGTTAACCAAAATAATATATTTGTTAATATTTTCCTGTTAGAATAAATACATATTGTAATACGCCGATGGTCGGGTATTACATAAAATCATCTTGCTTAATAAAGGAGAAAACGATGAGCAAAGTTATAGGTATCGATTTAGGTACAACAAATTCATGTGTAGCAATAATTGAAAATGGCGCTACAAAAATAATTGAAAATTCTGAAGGAAACCGTACTACACCAAGTATAGTAGCATATGCCAATGGTGAGATTTTAGTAGGAGCTTCCGCAAAAAGACAAGCGGTAACTAATCCCAAAAATACTATCTATGCTAGTAAACGACTAATTGGTCGTAAATTTAAAGAAGATGCTGTTCAAAAAGATATCAATTTAATGCCCTACAAAATTGTTGCGGCAGATAATGGTGATGCTTGGGTAGAAGTCAATGACGATAAATTGGCTCCGCCTCAAATCTCAGCAGAGGTTCTTCGTAAAATGAAAAAAACGGCTGAGGATTATTTGGGTGAAACAGTAACTCAAGCCGTTATCACTGTTCCAGCATACTTTAATGATAGTCAACGACAAGCAACTAAAGACGCAGGAAAAATTGCAGGACTAGAGGTGCTACGAATTATCAATGAACCAACTGCGGCAGCACTAGCCTACGGTATGGATAAAGAAGATAAACGTGACCGCAAAATTGCAGTTTATGATTTAGGTGGTGGTACATTTGACGTAAGCATTATTGAAATTGCTAATGTAGATAATGATAAACAAATTGAGGTTCTCTCAACTAACGGTGATACCTTCTTAGGCGGTGAAGATTTTGACCAGCGTATTATGGATTATCTAGTAGATGAATTCAAGAAAGATACTGGGGTCGACCTGAAAAAAGATGTATTAGCATTACAACGATTAAAAGAAGCGGCTGAAAAAGCCAAAATAGAATTATCTAGTTCGGTACAAACTGATGTTAATTTGCCATATATTACAGCAGATGCTAGTGGACCTAAGCATATGAATGTAAAACTTACTAGAAGTAAATTAGAACAACTAGTAGAAGAATTAATTCAACGCAGTATTGGTCCGTGCAAAATTGCAATGGCTGATGCAAAGGTTACCACAACTGATATTGATGAAGTTATTTTGGTTGGTGGTATGACTCGTATGCCAAAAGTACAAGAAGTTGTTGAAAAATTGTTTGGAAAAGCTCCTCGTAAAGATGTTAATCCAGATGAGGCTGTAGCCGCTGGCGCTGCTATTCAAGGTGATGTATTGGGAGGAGGAAGGACTGATGTTTTACTATTAGATGTTACTCCGTTAAGTTTGGGCATTGAAACTATGGGCGGAATTATGTCTAAATTAATTCAAAAAAATACTACTATTCCCACAAAGGCATCACAAACATTTTCAACTGCTGAAGATAATCAACCGGCCGTTACTGTTAAAGCATTTCAAGGAGAACGTGAGTTAGTTCAACACAATAAATTATTGGGAGAGTTTAATTTAGAAGGTATTGCACCAGCTAGACGCGGCCAACCCCAAATTGAAATTGCGTTTGATATTGATGCTAATGGTATTATGCATGTAAGTGCTAAAGATAAAAACACCGGTAAAGAAAACAAAATCACTATTAAATCTAATAGCGGGTTAAGTGAAGCCGAGATTCAAACCATGATCAAAGATGCGGAACTCAACGCTGAAGAAGACAAAAAACAACGTGAATTGATTGAGGCACGTAATAACGCTGAGTCATCATTACACCAAGTTAAAGAAGATATAGACAAATACAGCGAATTGATTAGTCCTGAAGAAAAAACCAACATTGATGATACTGTGCAGGCTATTAAAGATGCTATCACGGGAACAGATGTTAAAATTATCACTGATAGTATTCCTAAATTATATGAGGCAATGAAGCCGCTTATTGCTAAAAAACATGAGGCTGAAGAAAAATCTAAAAATAAAGAAGATACTACAGTAGTTGATGCTGAAATTGTATCATAATATATTGCATAATATACTATGATAAATATGTGTGAGTGCCGATAGTCGGGCTCACACAGTCATATTTGCTTATAAGGAGAAATAAAATGACAAAAACTTTAACCCTTCGTTCCGCTGATATTCCAGCATTTCACAAATTTGGTATCGGTTTCGATAACATGTTTGACGAACTATTGCGAGTAAATGCTCAACAATCAAACAATAATTATCCACCGTACAACATTGTGCAAATCAATGAGGACGAATTTATGATTAGTATTGCTGTTGCAGGATTCGGGCACGATAATCTAACAGTTACTAAGGAAAAAAACTTCTTAATAATTGACGGTGCACATAGTACCGACACTGTTAATACCAACACTATTAACTATCTACATAGAGGTATCAGTGAAAGAAATTTCCGTAGGGAATTTCAATTAGCCGATCATGTGGAAATTACTAATGCTCATTTAGAGTTAGGCATACTTAATCTTTATCTAAAACGTGAAGTTCCCGAGGCACAAAAGCCCAGGAATATACAAATTACAGTTGCCGGCCCTACGTTATAGTAGTTGGATCGTCTGTACAGTATTCAAATAAGACTAACCAAAACTATTTGCATAATGAAATAAATACTGTATAATAGCAGTGTGCAATAACTGCACATTGCTATAAATTACAACTGGTAACTAAATAGTATAATAGAGAGGAAATGTACAACATGTTGTACATAATTTAAAAAGGGAAATACATGTCTAATATAGAAACTAAAGTAAAAATCAAACCAAATCTTGGATTGCAGGAACCGCCCTTATTCAAAATAATTTACATTAACGATGAAGTAACTAGTATGGAATTTGTAGTAACATCCTTGATTGATTATTTTAGTTATAATACAGATACTGCTGCTGTTATAACTAAAAGCATACATGATCAGGGTAGTGCAGTTGTTGCTATTTTACCGTATGAAATAGCAGAACAAAAGGGAATAGAAGTTACATTAAATGCTAGACAAAATGGATTTCCATTACAAATTAAAGTAGAATCTGACGCTAATTAAAAATTTATTTCAACTCGTTTAGCCCAATAGGGATTGCGTTTGAAATAAGAATTATTAATATAGTTGATACCATTAAAATTGGTATCAACTATTTTTCCATAAGTACCGTATATCCAACTAACAACTTTTTTTTCAGTATCACTACCTAATACAAGATTTAATGGTAGTTGATTTTTAATAAAGCCCGGTTCTTCACCAAAATATAGTTCAATTCCGGGCACTGAGTTAGTAACTATTATGATACGTTTAACATCAACATGTCTTTGTAATTTTTCAATTGAATTTTTTAGATAGGTTATGTCCTCATATCCTAAAAATTCAAGTTCAGCAGTAGTTTTTAAATCAGTATTGTTTGTAGTATTATACTGTCCAGTTGCTCCGATAATAGCAACCCCGTCGATTATAGCCACATTGTGGTACAATATAGCAGTTTTTGCAACATGCCGGCACATTGAAGAAAGTTTAGCAGTTCTTTCTGCCATATCTTCTACATCTTTATATTCCAATGTACCGGGAATATAGAATATACCCTGATAAAATCTACTTAAATGTACTAGAGTTTGATATATTGTTCGTAGATCGTCACTTATGTTTCCAGCCACAATACAATATAAACTAGTGGCTTTGTTTTCCCAGTTAAACGTTTCCTCTGGCAAAAGATTTAAATCACTAATTACATCAAACCCTATATTCATATAGAATTATTTAGTAACTTTTTTAACCCTAGGTTGTTTGAGTGCTATAACATTAGAGGTTGTTGTTTTAGATGTTTTTGCCGGAGTTGCTGCAACTGCCGGTTTAACCACTTTAGTTTTAGCTTTAGCAATTTTCTTCTCTGAGGAATCAACTATACCGTCTTTATTCAAGTCTAACTTTTCTACCCAAACTGCTTTTTCTTCGGAAGAAACAACCCCATCTTTATTTAAATCTCGGGTATCTTTAGTGTTTACCATTTCAGTAACAACTGGTTTAGTTTCTACAACTGCGGGAATAACGGGTTCTACTATTGGTGGTTCTATTTTATAAGGGACACTAAAATTCATATTAGATGTTTCTTCCTTCTTTTCTCTGAAGAAAAACCACCATACTAATACTGCTACCACCAAAACTGCTACAATAATTTCCATTTTTAATCTCCTAAACATCTATTTAATATCGGGAAAAAGATTGTATTTTTTTTAATTTATGTGAGCATAAATAGAGTATGCGTGATATACTTAATATTTTAGAAACACTAGTTACCGAGGGGTCTATTTTATCTGCCGGTGAAATTGCCAAATACCCTGCACGGTTTAATAAATTTATACAAAATATAACAGATGGTAGACCTTTTTATACCACTGACGGGGAAGAAGTCATAATCAATCCAAATGAAGCTACTAGATTTTTAGAGTTACATAATGACCCAGATGGGTCTAAATTTAAGGGCGCTCTTAAGGCAATAGTAGATGATGGTAGAGAATTGCCTCTTAGTAAATTTGTAAAAACTAAAGAATTTGGGGGTGAGGGTTTAACTGGCCAAGCCGGAGAAATTGCAGGCAAAGAATCTGCACAATTAAAACCAAAACAAATAGGCATTACCGGACAAAATATTCCGTCGTATGAATTCGGAAACATGATTGTAAATAATACCATATTACAAAGTACTCCGCAAGGACAGGCTGTTATTCAAATGGCATATAGTATTATGGCTGATGAAGATCCAGTAATACCCGAAGAATTTAGAACAAAAGATAATGTCAAAATTCTTAAAGCAATAGTTGATTATGCAGGCGAGTATTTGGGAGTATTAGCATTGTTGTATAATAAAACTCGTTTTCCTAAAAAGCAAGACTTTTTAACTTGGTTGGGAGGCACGGTAGATGATTTTGTATTAAATTTTCCTGAGGATGAAAATAATAATTTAGCTGATAGCTTTGCTGCGATATCAAATCCAACAACTAGCCATAGTATTAATATATCAAGTAAAGGTACAGGTGGGGGTGCCGCCCCGGCAATATCAGGCCTTAAAATTCCTGACCACATTAGAGATAATCCAAAATTAGCAGGTGCATTAGAATTTATTGATTTATGTAAGGAAGAAGGAACTATGTCAGTTGCCTTTAAGGGAATGAATTTAGTACATAAATATGCTCCAAAAGCAATTCCAAAAGAATTTCGCAAATATTTACCATGGTCACAATCAGCTATGCAAGTGATTTTTAATAATTATAAAACTTTTAAAAAACCCGGATATATTCCGTTACTAAAATATTATCCATTATGGGAAAACACAAGATTTACAAGTGATGCAAGTGATGCAGGTAAACTTACATATGTAGTTAATAAAGCAGTACTAACTGCTATGAATGAAAATAAAGCCATGCCTGAATTTGAACAGGCAATTATGGAAATTTTAGATATGAATTTTATACAACAATATACTGATTATCAAGGAAATAAATCCGGTATTATTAAATTTTCAACACAATGGCCTGCTAAATTAGATGGTCATATAACAGTAGAAGCTAAAATGTCGGCAGGTAGTCCAACCTCAGGGGGATTTAGTTTTAAATTAAGTAGAACTACGGCAAAATCTGATTACGGAGATGAAGAGCAGGGATCCGAATCGGAAGACGATGTAGTTGGTGGAATGCCTTTGGGAGGGTTGTCTGCTGCTGCTTCAAATATCGTTAATCCATCAAATAAGAAAAAAGAAATCGGAACACGTACTAAACGAAAATAGGAGAAAAGTGTGGCAATACGTAGAGCAAAATTTGATTGGTCATCAATAACTCGCTACGAACTTGTAAACTACTTTTGGTCTCTTTCACCAAAAATAACAAATATACCGTTATCAACTACAAAATTTCATAGTATATTAAGAAATCATATTCAAAAATCTTTTCCAATTAAAATCAAAAAACTTAAAGACAATAAAGTTAATACTGATTTAGTTTGGATTGGAGGAACTTATTATAGTGATTTGGATAAAACTAAAAAAAATTCAATTGAATTAGTCATTGTATATAATACTTTAGATAAAATTAATATTCCGGCAAGACGATATCATCGTACTTGTATTGGTTTAGCAAACACAGTGATGCATGAATTAATTCATATGCGTCAATATCGCCGTAGAAAATTTAAAGTTCTTCCCGATTATGCCAGCAATGCTGATAAAACAGAACAACGTGAAGAACAATCTTATTTGGGAAACAGTGATGAAATAGATGCATATAGTTATAACATAGCATGTGAATTAATGGATAAATTTAAATACGATACTGCTAAAGTTGTAAATTATTTAAACGAAGATCAAAAAAAAACACAAAGAAAACATAATAGTTGGAGAATGTATCTTAAGGCATTTAATCATGACCATGAACATGTTATTATTAAACGAGTTAAAAAGAAAGTGGTTCGTTATCTTCCATATGCTGTATCCGGTAAACCCTATAAAAACAAAGATTGGATTAGTATATAACCAAAATCGTTTGACTTCTAATTGAGATTGCTGTAAAATAAGACTTTATTTAAAGGAATCTTATGTCACTAGTCCCAATGGTGTTAGAACAAACAAGCAAAGGTGAGCGTAGTTACGATATCTACAGCCGCATGTTGCGTGACCGTGTTATTTTGCTTGAAGGTGAAGTACATGATCAAATGGCAAATCTAGTTGTTGCCCAATTACTTTACTTAGAAAGTGAAGGAGATAAAGATATCTCTATCTATATTAATAGTCCCGGAGGTAGTGTAACTGCTGGTATGGCAATTTATGACTGTATTCAATTTATCAAACCTGATGTTATGACTATTGTTATGGGTCAAGCATGTAGTATGGGTAGTTTACTTGCACAAGCCGGTGCTAAGGGTAAGCGTTATATGTTGCCCAATGCTCGGCACATGATTCATCAGCCTAGTGGCGGCGCACGTGGTCAAGCTACTGACATGGAAATTCAAGTAAAAGAAATTCTAGCAATGAAAAAGAGTCTTACTCAAATTTATGTTGACCACAATAGTATTGGTAAAACATATGATGAGTTATCTAAGGATATGGAACGTGATTTCTTTATGAGTGCTACCGAAGCAGTAGCATATGGATTAGCAGATTCTGTACTGAAAAAGCGCCCATAATGGATTGCGCTAGACTTGAGCATTTTGCCAAACTTAGTCCGCCATGGCGCGGATTTGCTTCAACTGCTGTAATTAGTGGATGTTGTGTTATGGTCAGTCCCCCGTTTTTTTCTAGTTATAGTGAAATGATAAGCAGTCAATGGTTAAAAAATATAAAAGATTCATTTAAAGAAAATAAATTTCCGCGTGAATGTATTCGATGCCAACAAAAAGAAGAAATTAATATATGCAGCGATAGGATGCTTTATAATGAAGATATGAAAAGGCAAACTAATACTGACTATCTAACTGTAGATTTAATGTTAGATAATATTTGTAATACGGCATGCCAATTTTGTAGTCCAGCTGTTAGCACTAAAATAGGTTCACTTGTATCTTCTAATTATGAAATAAAAAATGTTTCTCCGTATTTTAATGATAAAGTATTGCCCATTGACAGAATAACTAGATTAGACTTCACTGGCGGGGAACCAAGTAATAGTAAAAATATAAAAAAAGTATTAAAAAGTTTGCCACCTAATGTAAAATCAATTAGAGTCAATACTAATTGTACTTCATTTATGGATGAGTTAATTCCTACAGCTGAAACAGGTATCTCTATTAACATTACTATAAGTTTGGATGGAGTAGGAAAGGTACAAGAATATATGAGATGGCCCACCAATTGGAACATTTTTTATGATGTTTTAGAAAAATATAAAAAATTTGCAAGTAATTATAGTTCAGTTAATATCCATTTATATACCACACTTACTGCATTAAATGTTTATGATTTTGATAATATTATAAACTTTGCAAAAGAACATAGTATTGGTCATAGTTTTAATAATATAGCTGTACCCAAAGCCTTGTTGATAACCACTGTAAATTCATTTACTTTAGCAGCTAAACAAAAATTTGCTAAAGAAGAAAATCCAATTTTGAATTCTTTTTCTAAACTAATTGCTAGTGGAAATAACAATCAACTTGAGTTTGATATGTTTGTTAAGGACCAAGATTTTTTAAGAAAAATCAATATAAGAGACTACATAACTTACGGTTGACATTAAATGGTTTTGGTGATATAATAGACTCTTAAACAGTTAATCACTAGGAGTTAATTATGAAAGCATTGCAAGCATACATTGACCAAAAGAATCGTTGGAATTCGTTGTTCAAAGGTCCACAGTTTGAAATTAAAACTGCACAAGGTCGTCAGGAAGTTGCTAACAGTTTAGACGCTGCCCTCAGCCCTGAAAATCTCTCTTGCGACGGTGAACTGCCACGCAGTCAGGTTCAGGCTAAGTATCGTCAATTGTCACAAGTTGTAAAAGAACTCCAAAAACTGGATTCTACAGTGAAATTTTGCGAGTTTGCTTAAGGCCTAGAGGCTTGACATTAAATGGTGTTTGTGATATAATAGACACTTAGACAGTAAACAAACGGAGTCTTTTATGATGATTGAAACAGAAACTAATCACAAGTCTGCAGGTCAATTTGCTTGGTTCGCTGAACGTGACGCTAGAATGCGTAGTGCAGTTAATCGTTATTTGTTTACTCAGCTACAACAACTTCGGGCTGAACAAGTGAAATTGGGACTAGAAATGGTTTATAGTGCTGCTAGAGTTTACATTGAATTTCGTAAAACATTTATCAGTGTTAAAGTAGATCATCCCACAGTGCGAGATCGTAAGAACCTAGCAATGCTAGAAACTTGCTACAAAACCGAAAATTTTGAAAAAGGCAAAACAGCACAGGGAATTACCTATCGTCTGTTTCGTAAACGTAAATAGACTTGACATTAAAAACAAAACGAAAATGTCTTATATTCAACAAGCAATCCGCGAATGGGTTTGGATCGTAGGCGCAGAACGGCAGGATCAGCAATGGCTCCTGACAGACTACGATACATGGGAACCCAATCCGCACTATCACGGTCCTGATCAGGGTCATCCCGAGGATTACTACGATTATGCAGCTTGACATTAAATGGTTTTGGTGATATAATAGACACTTAGACAGTTACTTAAAGGACTAAAAAATGCGTACAAAAACTATCATTGACGGCTTGAAAAATTCTCAGAAATTCCGTGTAATTTTCAAGGGTGATGGCAGTGAAAACGACATTGGCATGTATATGTCTATCCAGCAAATGACTGAAATGTTTGCTACAGTTAATGCCCGAGTATTGTGCTGGGACGCACTTTTGCAATTGGGTCGTATGCGGTATTTTGCTCAAAAAGACGGCAATCCTGTTCCGTCAGGTCTTGGCACTACTATCCGCGGTAAACAAATTCAAGTTGATCTTGTTTAAGGTTGACATTAAATGGTTTTGGGTGTATAATACATACTTAGACAGTTAACAAACAGGAGTAAGTTATGCAAGTTTACCAACTTATTGAGCAATTAGAGTACTTGGATCCTAATGCTGAAGTCCACTTCTCTTACAACTACGGCGATCACTGGCACACCCAAGTTGCTCCAACTGTGGACCAAGTGTCTACGGGTGTGGTAAAGTACAGTGCCTACCACAGCATGGACAAGCTGATGGACGAAAACGAAATGTACGAAGATGAGGGCGACTTTGAAGGTACTCGCCGTGTGGTAGTAATCGGTTGACATTAAATGGTTTTGGTGATATAATAGAATCTTAAACAGTTAATTACAGGAGTTAGAAAATGGGTACACGTTCACGAATTGGTGTCATGCATGGTGACAAACTGAAAAGCGTTTACTGTCATTGGGATGGTTATCTACAACACAATGGTCTCATCCTGCAAAATCATTATGATAGTGCTAAGGCAAATCATTTGGTTTCGCTCGGTTACATATCTAGTCTAAGAGAAGAAATTGGTGTAGAACATCCCTTCAGTCAGTTTGATGTTACCCCAAACTTGTCTCAAGCCGAGTACTACGAAAAGTACGACAAGATGACTACCTTCTATGGTCGTGATCGTAAAGAAACTGATACAGATTTTACTGTGGATCAAACGTTTGAAGAATTTTTGAGCAAGGATTACGATTACGAATACTATTACATCATGCGTGATGGTGTGTGGTATGTTGGTGTTGCATATGCAACTGACAACATGGTCCCAGGACAACTGTATGTCTTGTCTGAAAAATTGACTATGGTAGAGGCATAATATGAACGAACGAATTACACTACTTGCTCTCAAAGCATCAAACCCAAAGACTGGTTGGCTTGACCGTCAGAAGTTCGCCGAGTTGATTGTGCGGGAATGTAAAGAGAACTTTGCTAAAGTTTGGTATGAACAAGGTTTGGATATTCGTGGTGCAGAACTAGGTAGGTTTATGACACGGTTTGAACAACATTTCGGAGTGAAAGAATGAACGAACGAATTAAAGAAATAATGTTTCAGTCTGGATTGGGCTATATGAGCAGTGCCCATCCAATTCTTGTAGAAAAGTTCGCCGAGTTGATTGTCAGGGAATGTATGTGTATTTCTGATAGTATCGGTGAGCATGGGTATATCGCTGCTGAAGAAATGGGAAAACATTTCGGAGTTGAAGAATGAACGAACGAATCATAGAACTGGCTGAACAGGCCGGCTTTGAAAATGGACACCAAGATCGCTATGGAAATTCATTGTCACAAGAATTAGAAAAGTTCGCCGAGTTGATTGTGAGGCAATGCGTCTTGGAAATCAAGATGACGATGGTGCGTGACGGATATGATACCAAGCATTACCTACAATCTCTAAAACACATTGACCATATTTGTAAACATTTCGGAGTTGAAGAATGAAATTGCCGATCAGTCCAGGCTGGTGGATGGTTTATGTTAGTGGCATATATTTTATTGCAGGAATGTTAAATATATTTGTTTACCGCGTTTGCGAACCAGAGTTGATACAATTGACATATTGTGTTATACTGAGTCTCCCGCTGTTCATACCACCGTTGAGTCGGTTGGTCGGTGTCAAACTTTTATTTCGGAGTTGAAGAATAATGGAAGCAGTAGTAGAAACAACACAATGGTCGGGGGATGTTCAGCCCAATCATAAATACTTGCTTGATGGTGCTAAGGTTCTTGCATATATCAAGCAAGGTTCTACTACACCTTTCTATTTCAAAAATCCGATCACAATTGACAAGCGTGGTCGCAAATTTGTACCACTCAAGAGTAATCCTTTCAAGGTAAAAGAAAAGGCTACAGTTATCAAAGTGTCCGGTAGCAAAGGTCAGGTCTACTCAATTGATACAGAAAATAAAACCTGTGATTGTATGGGATTTCAGTTTAGGGCAACTTGTAAACATTTACAATTAATAAACAATGCACAATGAATTTAATACCTGGTTAACAGAAAATGATATCCTACGGATTTGGAATGTGATTCAAGGAATCTTGCCAAATATCGCAACATCTATAGACGAAATAAATGAATTCAACAGACTAGTAAATCATGTTGCAATGATTAAAAGTGGCGGCAATGGATATCTCACTGCCACTTTACAATAAATAGTAATTTAAAAGGAAACACTTATGTATGCAAATTATGACTATCGGGAAGCGGCTGAAATTAATTCCGCAATGGGACGAGTATACGGTCATATGAGTTTGGCAGTACTAACCTCTATGCTTATCAGTTGGTTTGTGGGCTCTAGTCCAGAACTACTACAATTCTTTTTTACCGGTATCCTTAAATGGATTGTAATTTTTGCTCCATTGGTGGCAATATTTGTCATTGGATTCTTAATGGACAAAGTAGGTAAGCAAGGAGCACAGATGATGCTACACGGATTTGCTGCATTGATGGGATTGAGTTTTGCAACAACCTTTGCAGTTTACACAATGGGATCAATTGTAAATGCATTTATGGGTGCAGCAGTGCTGTTTGGGGTACTCAGTGGATATGGATATTTTACCAAACGCAGTTTAGATAGTATTGGTAAATGGATGTTTGTGGGATTGATTACCATTATAATTGCTAGTATAATAAATGTATTCATCGGCAGTAGTGTAGGACAAATGGTAATTAGTGCATTGGCAATTGTTATATTTCTTGGACTAACTGCATATGACACACAAAAGATTCGTGAAGAATTAAGTTTTGACACCAATGGTGTTGCTGAAGTTAAAGGTGCATTAACTTTATATCTTGACTTCATTAATATTTTTATTAACTTGTTACAATTGTTTGGTGGTAAAAAAGATTGACATTATATCTAATATGTGTTAAAATAGCATTTTATCGGAAATAATTATGACTAAGTTAGCGATTTGCTCGGACATCCATTTAGAATTCGCAGACATTAACCTTCAAAATACAGAGAAGGCTGATGTTTTGATACTAGCCGGCGATATTATGATCGCACAGGATCTCCACGACTTTCCAGAGCAAAATGTTAGAACTGCCGCTATGCTTGAAATGCTTAGTACCAGACAGGAAAAGGTGCAACGGTTCCGTGACTTTATGAAACGTTGTAGTTTTCAATTTCCAAAAGTAATTTACATTATGGGTAATCATGAATTTTACCATGGTAAGTTCCATGCGTCTATTGATTACATGCGTGAAGAATGCTCAAAATATAGTAATTTTCATTTTTTAGAAAATGATACAGTAAAAATTAATGATATTACTTTTATAGGAAGCACTCTTTGGACTGACTGTAATAATAATGATCCATTAACTATACAATCATTACGGGGTATGATGAATGACTTTCGAGTCATTAGAAATGACCACGCTGAGTATCGTAGCCTTAGACCAGAAGATATTATAGTTAGACATAGGAAAAGTATGTCTTATATTACTGATACATTGGCTTCCTTAACAGATAGCAAAATTGTAATGGTTGGACATCATGCCCCAACAAGTCAAAGTATTGCAGATGAGTATAAAAAAGATTTTCTAATGAACGGCGGATATGCTAGTAACTTAAGTGAATTTATTTTAAATCACCCTGAAATTGTTCTATGGATACATGGACATATGCATTTACCTTCTGACTACCTAGTGGGAACTACCCGGGTAGTAGCAAATCCTCGCGGATACGCGGGGCATGAAGAGCAAGCAGATAAGTTTCAATTAAAGTTTTTGGACATATAACGAAAGTTAAATACCCGTAATCTGTTGTATATACTTATATTATGTAATATAATACTATCACGTTGTTAGTCACAACGAATTTTTAGAAGGAAATTAAAATGACCGTAACTAAGCAAGCTCGCCTAATCAAGGCACTTCAAAATGGTGAGCAACTCACCGCAAAGCAAATCACCCATCGTTTTGGGATTTCTAATCCTACTGCAACCGTAAGCGATATTCGCTTTTCTGGATTTGCAGTATACGCTAATAAGCGTACAAATAAACTTGGTCAAACCTTTACCAAGTACCGTTTGGGAACACCTGCTCGTGCAGTAGTAGCCGCCGGATATCGTGCATTGGCACAAGCCGCAGTCTAATTTTATTAGACTTAGCAAAAGAGGGTGATTATCACCCTTTTTTGTTGCCGGTAATTGTATAGTATGCTATAATACATCTATGAATATTTTTCATAAAATAATGATAAAATTAGATAGGTATAGATTAATACCTGATCGAAGAACCGGAGCAGATTATATGCATCGGTATTATATATTTTTAAAAAATCGCAAATGGTTTCCATTCAATATAACTTTACATAAAATTGTTCGTAGTGATGATCCAATTTTGCATGACCATCCATGGTCTTACTTGACAGTTATCCTTAAAGGTGGTTATTGGGAACATACCCCGATATTTGATACTAATGGCAAGATGCTTACTGAATTTCAAACATGGCGCGGACCTGGGTCTATAATTTATCGTAAAGCAAATGAATATCATTGGCTAGAATTAGATGAAGATAAACCTGCTACTACATTATTCTTTATGGGAGCCCAGCAAAGAGAATGGGGTTTTTTAACTAAAACTAAAGCAGGAAAAAATCGGTGGATTAGAAATGACTATTATCTTTCTGATTGGAAATCTTATCATAAAAAATATGTAGAATCAAAATTAACAACAGGAAAGAAATAAATTATGTACATTACATTAACAAATGCGGCTGCTGCTCACAAAGGGGCTAAAATTGCAATCAACACCAATTTGATAGCAACAATCCATACAACAATGGTTGAACGAGAGTCAAATGTATGGGAAGAAATTACTTATATTTTTTGTCCGCCATACGGTACTTGGGAAGTATCAGAATCGCACGACCATGTGGTGTCAGAATTAAATAAAATGCAAAGCAGTATACCCAATCTTGCTAGTTTAGTGGCAATGACAATTGCACAACCAAAACAACAACCTAGTAATGTTAACACAGACGTAAATCGCAATGAACGACAACACTAAAGAAATCTTACTTATTCTACAAGAAGAATGTGCTGAGGTAACTCAAGCAGTTAGTAAATGTTTTAGATTTGGTATGTATAAAATAAAACCAAATAAACCAATGACCAACATACAAATGTTAGAAGAAGAAGTTGGAGACTTAATGGCCATGGTAGAGTTACTAACAGATTTGAATATTGGTATCACCCAAGAAGGAATACATGAGGCTAAAATGAAAAAGTTTGAAAAGTTGAAAACGTGGTCTAACCTAATTATTAATAAATAATTGTATGGATATAACTTTTATTGATATATTAATTTTTTGCATTGGCTGGTTTCTAGGATCCAGATGGATGGCATTTAATATTATGTTGTATATTACAACTACTTGTAAAAAACATAATATTACTATACCCGGTATTACTACTGATAGTTCTTTACCAAAAGTTATCACCACTAATACTATATTACGTACTGAAACAGTAAACGGAGTATTGTTTTTGTATAATAAAACTACACAGGCTTTTTTATGTCAAGCAAACACCTTAGAAGAAATTGCTAGTTTATATAAAAAATATCATACTGATAAACTTGCTGCCGTAATACACAATAATAAAAATATTTGGTTTAAAGACGGTGAGGTGCATGTTGATGAACTCAATTAGTCATATGGCATTAACCTTGTCAGATAATAAAAAAACTACTAAATTTATTAGTAAAAAAGAGTATAATAGATTTTATAAAGAATACATTTTTGATAAACTTCAGAATATATTATACGGTGCGGCATTTTGTAAAAAATTTAATATTCGTAATCCTATACTAAGTATGATACAAGATGAAAAAACCGCAAGACATTGGATAGAAACTAGTTATATTAAATGACACATTTAGTTACTGAACAATGTATTAAGTGCAAGCATACAGATTGCGTTACGGTTTGTCCTGTGGATTGCTTTAAAGAGGGACCGAATTTTTTAGTAATTGATCCTGATGAATGTATTGATTGCGGAGTGTGTATACCCGAGTGCCCGGTAGATGCTATTGTAACCGATGACGATAAAAATGTAAATGTGCCTTTTTGGTTTGAACTTAACAGTAGGTTGAGTAGAAAATGGCCAGTTATAACTAAAGAAAAAGCACCATTGCCTGATGCTGAATTTTGGAAAGATAAACCTAATAAATTAGAATTGCTAGAAGAATGAAGAATAAATTTATTAAGTATTATATGGATGTTGCACAATTAACAAGCACCTTAAGTTATGCAACTAGATTGCAAGTTGGTGCTGTAATAGTTAAGGGTCACAAGATACTTGCTACTGGATATAATGGAATGCCTGCAGGATGGGATAATAACTGCGAGGATGAGATTGGGCATGTGCTAGATGATGCCAATCACATTGTTGAGATTAGATTAAAAACCAAACAAGAAGTTTTACATGCAGAAAGTAATGCTCTGATGAAGGTTGCTAGTAGTACTGAATCTAGCGAAAATTCTACTATGTTTTGTACTCATGCACCGTGCATTCACTGTGCTAAATTAATTTATCAAAGCGGCATTAATAGTTTATATTATCGCAATACTTACCGTGATACTGCAGGACTAGAATTCTTAGAAAAGAGCGGAGTAAGTGTTACCCAGTATTGCACCTAAATATTCTGTATTAATTAATTTAAAGTTCGGAGAATTAACCGGGCTTATTAATTGGTGCCAATTAGAATGCGAAAAAAAGTGGGACTATAGTATAGTAGATATGGCAGGTTCTTTACCAGGTAAATATGAGTTTAATTTTACTGATAAAACTGACTACATCAATTTTATTCTTTGGAAAAAATAAGTTTAATTAACTTATGTTCTTTTGTGAAAGAAGTTCCGCTTCTGGAATTCTTGTTTTAGTATTTTTACTTCCCAATAATATCACCGTACGCACTCCGTATACAGTATCTAACATCATAACGATACATCCACCGCTTTTATTAATAAATCCAGTTTTACTAACAATAAAGTGATATCCTTTACCAACCAATGAGTTTGTATTTCTAAAATCAGCCCATTTATTTTTATTGATTAGCCAGCGAATTATATTTTTATTGCTGGCTTCAGTAATAATATTATATTTACTAGCAGCAGACACTAGTTTAATCAAGTCCTCAGCAGTACTTACATTAGTCTGTAATAGTCCAGTAGGGTCACTAAAGACTGTATTACTCATTTGTAATGTTTCCGCTTTAGCATTCATTGCTGCTACACATGCAGAATTACCTCCTGGATAATAATCACATAACATTTTGGCTGCTGTATTATCAGATTTTACAATGGCTAATTCAATTAATGTTAGTCTTGTTAATTTTTTGTTATAAAGTTTTTTAGGTATAATTTCTGTTAAAGATTGATTACTGTCTAATATAATCATTGCTGTCATTAATTTTGTAATACTAGCAATAGACCGTATCTCAGAAGTATTAGTTCCTTCTAGAATTTTTCCCGTTGCATCTGTGATTGCCCATGCGTGAGCAGTTACCTCAGGTTGAGACACGGCAACTATATGATATAGGGCTAGTAAACTAGCAATAATATATTTCTTCAAACTTATTTTATAAAATTTTATAAGAATTCTTATAAGAATTCTTATATGGAACTGTAGTAAACTCGTTCCCACCAAACACTATGCAACTAATAGATTCTTTAATATTAGATGCTACTAGAGTCCAAGATGCTACTATCGGATTACTCCACAATGTCATCACTGTATTATCATTTATTTTCCCCATAGCCACTGGGATTTCTTTGTATTTTTGATTTAATGTCGCAAACACTTCAACTGAAGTATAACACCTTTCATTAATAATTGCTTGTTGTTCGGGGGTTTGTTGCCCAAAAATAGGGAACGGAGTGATACTGAGTAGTATAACTAATAGATATTTCATCTATTATTTATCAGGTATGGGTGTTTGTTTAGTTGATACTTTATCTTTGATTTCTTTTAATAGTTTTTCTACCATTGGACTGGGATGATGCCGGTGATATAATTTTGCAGGTTCTTTTACTTTGGGTTTTCTTTTAAACCAACTCATATGTTTTTTCCATACAAATTTCTTTTTAAATTTCTTTTTACCAAGTCATAGCAGTGCTAGATATCTTACGCAATCCAATATTAATTAGACTCATAGCAACCATTTGATATTCTGGTGGAAGTACAAATCCCCATTTAGCCTGTACCGCAATAAAGAGCCCGGCTACTACATTAGCCCAAAATGTTTTGCTATAATACCATTTTTTACCAGTCATTTCTCCATCGATAACCTCTACTACTGCCGCATTTATATTTGGTGTCATTTTATATCCTTTTTAAATTATCATTACTATTTATCAATCATTAATTGGTTAACGAACTCTAAAAGTAAAGTATGGTGACGGCCTTCATGCCAATGTCCGGACATTTGCTTATAACTATCATACCAAAACTTTTCACTTTCCGGATGGCATCCTATTAATCCAATGCGTCCTTGTATAATAGCCATGGGATTACCATTAGCATATGTGGCTACTGTGGTAAATTTTGATGAGTTACCAACTAATGCACAGCCGTCATTAAAAAACATTTTGTCAGGTTGTCCATTCCATGTAATTGAAATTGCCTTTGTGTGTGGTCTACGGGTATCTGACAGTGGTTGTTTATAATATTGTACAGCATCAACTTCATCTAAAATGTTAAAGTAATGACTTCCTGCCCAATATGCGCCCATACATATTCCTAAATATCTGCCGCCATTGTTAACAAAATTTTTAATTAAGTGTTTACTATTTTTTAATAGATAGTCGTATGAATCTGAATTTCCAAATCCTCCTGGAAATGCAACCATATCAACTTCATCAAAAAATCCTTTTTCTAATGTATGCTTAGAAAAGATTTTAAAATTATACTCACTAGACAACGCCTTAATAATACCATTTCCAGATTGTGTACTACACATTGGTTGGTGTACAAACAATGCAATTGTCTGTTTCATGTTACCTAGTAAGTAGTTTAAACAATATTAGGTCTCTTGCATCTTCTCTTGCACTTAATGCAACTTCTGCTGCACTTGGTGTCCAAGCTGAAGCACAAGTTGATGCAAATACTGCAATTACAAATATAAACGATGTTAGTTTCATGTTAGTTTTTCCTTTTAAATTCTCGTATAACAGCCTTTACTAAACTGTCAATGCTGTTAATGATTGGTGTATCCTGTACTGTATCTTCTTTAATAGACAGTGGTATTTCTGTACAGCCTAATACCACTGATTTTGCTCCCTTGTCAATAAGACTATGAATAATCGTCATGAACATTGAGTGTGCTTCTGCAATCTGATTGGCTTTGATTAAATCAATTGCGGGCTGTACTTGCGTATCCATTTGTTCTTTAGTGGGTGTGATACAATCCCACCCTAATTTATTCAGTTGATATTGATACAATCCATATTCAATTGTTGCTTTTGTACCTATAATACCTATTTTATCATTAGTAATTTTTATGTCACGCAATGCGTCAGCCACACTATCAACAATATGAATAATTTTTGCGTTCCAAGCGGCTATTTTTTCCAAATGAGAAAACCAAAAATGTGCTGTATTACACGGGATAACAATAGTTGTACATCCTGCTATTTTTAATCCTTGTATCCCTGCCAACAGATAGGGTAGCGGTCGGTCATCTCCATTCAACATACTTGTACTACGATCCGGAACAGTTGGATCACTCCATAGCACAAACGGGATATGATCTTGATCTTTAGTTGCTGGGGTTTTTGCAACAAGTCTAGTTACAAATTCGTTGCTAGCCGCTGGTCCCATCCCGCCTAGTATACCAAGTTTTTTAATCATATTAAAATTAATATAATTATTATGAATATAATACCGGCGATGACTGCGGGTAATCTCATTATATTTATTATTGTGTACCGCTTGCTGCGGCTAAAAAATATTTAGCCGAACTAAGTGGACCACGTACACTAGCAGTTGCAGTATCGGTTGCATATGTTATTCGTTGTACTAATGAAGTACTCGGCCTGCCACCACCAAACCAGCCATCAGTTGTATTACCTGCTGCGGCTAAATTATAGTTAGTCGCACTAAGTGGACCACGCACTGACGCGGTTGCAGTATCGGTTGCATATGTAATTCGGTTTACGATTGTGGTTTCGCCGCCAGATGATTTGCCGCCACCAAACCAGCCATCAGTAGTATTACCTGCTGCGGCTAAAACACGTTTACCCTGACTAAGTGGTCCACGTACACTTGCCGTTGCAGTATCGGTTGCATATGTTATTCGGTCTACTGTTGAAAGGGCGATACCGGCTTCGCCGCCGCCAAACCATCCATAATCACTATTACCTGCTGCGGCTAAATACGATTTACTCGAACTAAGTGGCCCGCGCACACTTGCCGTTGCGGTATCGGTTGCATATGTTATTCGGTCTACTCTTGACACCGCGCCGCCGGGGTAGGCTCCACCAAACCATCCGTCAGTAGTATTACCTGCTGCGGCTAACCCATATCTAGCTAAACTAAGCGGACCGCGTACACTTGCCGTTGCGGTATCCGTTGCATATGTGATTCGGTCTACAGTTGAAAAAGTTAATGGATTGGTAAACCCCGGATTATTAGTATACCCGCCTCCAAACCAACCATCAGTAAAATTACCCGCAGCGGCTAATTTAGTTCTAGTCCCACTAAGCGGACCACGTACTGTAGCGGTTGCAGTATCGGTTGCGAATGTGATTCGGTCTACGGTTGAGGTATATGGAAATTGGCCACCGCCAAACCAAGCCGCAGTGTAGTCTACAGGTGCCTCTGTAAAAGTAAATCCACCTGAAAAAGATAGCCCTGCTGTTAATGTTAATCCTGACATAGTATAATCCTTGTTATGTTATATTTATAATTGCATCTGGCGGACGCAGACAATTTTATTTTTTATCAAACAATAAACTTGACGCAACAATTAGTACAGTCTGTGCTATCTCTATTTGTTCTGGTTGCTCTTTCCAACCTACACTTATTTGTCCTATAAACAAGCCTGGATCTGCTGGTACGCTTATACGACACATGT
>Ga0214919_10000087_pt1 | contig 142849 bp, 145 predicted proteins | sample LL1503_MetaG_FD_177994 | JGI IMG/M metagenome (GOLD analysis project Ga0214919, IMG submission 177994) | Freshwater microbial communities from Lake Lanier, Atlanta, Georgia, United States - LL-1503 | ecosystem: Environmental > Aquatic > Freshwater > Lake | place: USA: Georgia | collected...
CGCCGGTCGATTGTTTAATCAGTTTCATATATTTATCATTGAGACGCGATTCGCCGTCCATGCTTTCCGGATAGGTACTACTCCACAAGCCCATTAATTTCATATTGTTAAAGGAAATAGTTTTAATGGCATAGCGGAGCTTGGGGTTGTTTTTCTCTTCTTTTTCCCATTTGTCATCATCTTTCACGTAAATAATTTCTCTCTTGGCATCGCTACAATGAATCGGTCGTTTATAAATATCCATGCTATTTAAACGGTCGAGCATAATCTTTGTAATTCCCTCGACGTAACCGAGCTCGCCGACGCTTTCAAAATCCGACAGCTGGAGATTAATGGAATTAGCGAAATCACTCATATTCATTGCATCCTTGCATTGCTCATTGAGAAAGAACTGGAGATTGAACGTTTTGTTGATACTATTATTATTATGACTATTTATAGTAGTATTACTATTTTTACACATCTCGACAATTTGTTTATGCAGGTCATTATTTTGTTTCTGTAACTCTGTATTACTTTTCACAACATCTATAATTAATTTCTTGAATTCGACCGTTTCATTATAAAAGAGTGACATTAAATCGGTATTTTTTATATTATTCACTGCCTCATTTATGGTCATTTTTATATTGTCATTATCTAATATTTCATTTGTACCTATTTCATTTGTACCTATTTCATTTGTACCTATTTCATTTGTACCTATTTCATTTGTTAAAACACATGTTTTCTTATGTTTCCATAAACCAGATTTATTTACATATGTTTTACCGCATTTACACGTAAAATCTAGGTGCGTAATTTGGGTTTCCGGGTGGTTTCCATTGGCTCGATTCGCATGTTTCCGTGTCAATATATGTCTATCCCAGTCATTTTTCTTACTACATACAAAGTGACAATTATTACATGCGTAATTATGTGCGTAAAATGCCGTTTTTTGAGTATCCATTTCCTTATTATATGGAAATATAATTTTACGCCTAAATCCTTTCTATATAAATTCAGAAAAAATTATGGTAACAAATATTTTTTCTTATTTTTAAAATTGAAACCATCTTCTAGGAAAAACAGATTTTCACGTTTTTTCTGGACTGAGGACAGCCCCTTTTGAAAAAAGGACATTTTAAAAATGTCCAAAATGAAAAAAGAATCACCAAACCTGGAAAAAATTAAAGATAATTTTCAATTATTTATAAATTATTTTTATTTATAAATTTTTATCAATAAGGATTTCTTTGGCGATCCGCCGGATGATTTTATTTTCACTATCTGCGATTTCCCCATTCCCGCCGGTCGATTGTTTAATCAGTTTCATATATTTATCATTGAGACGCGATTCGCCGTCCATGCTTTCTGGATAGGTACTACTCCACAAGCCCATTAATTTCATATTGTTAAAGGAAATGGTTTTAATGGCATAGCGGAGCTTGGGGTTGTTTTTCTCTTCTTTTTCCCATTTGTCATCATCTTTCACGTAAATAATTTCTCTCTTGGCATCGCTACAATGAATCGGGCGTTTATAAATATCCATGCTATTTAACCGGTCGAGCATAATCTTTGTAATCCCCTCGACATAACCGAGCTCGCCGACGCTTTCAAAATCCGACAGCTGGAGATTAATGGAATTGGCGAAATCACTGATATTCATTGCATCCTTGCATTGCTCATTAAGAAAGAATTGCAAATTAAAGGTTTTGTTATTATTATGGCTATTTATAGTGGTATTATTATTTACAGTATTATTTTTACTTAGTTCGACCATTTGTTTTTGTAGGTCGGAATTGCTTTTAATTAATTCCATCACTAATGAAGTGAGGACTGTAACATCTTCGGATGGTTTTTCTATGATGATATTTTCTGATTGTGAACATTTTTTTAAATGATACCATAAACCTTCTCTTGATTTATATTCCTTAAAACAGTTGCTACATATATGCTTTGGCGTTTTTGGCGTTTTTTCTGTTAAAAATGCCGTATTGAGGTGTTTGCGTGTAGCCAAATGTCTTTCCCAATCGCTTTTTTTACTGCATACAAAGAGACATTTTTCACAACTCAGAAGTTCGTGCGTTTTTGGCGTTTTTTTTGTTAACATTCTGTTATATATACTCTTAACATAAAAAACGCCTAAACCTTTTCTATAAAAACACAAAAAAGTTATGGTAACAAATATTTTCCCCTCTGTATTAAAAATCAGACCATCTTCTAGGAAAATCAGGTTTTTCAGAATTTCTGGACTGAGGACAGCCCCTTTTGAAAAAAGGACATTTTAAAAATGTCCAAAATGAAAAAAGAATCACCAAACCTGGAAAAATTTTACAAGTTAAAAAATTAAAAATATAATATATATTTATCTTTTTTAAATTCCCACACCACACTCAGTCACAAACTTTATACCGCTCTTTTGCTAGGTAATAATCTGGTTCTTTCTGATGTCTAATATTTTATCGGCCCGTCCTTCTTCGTCTATTTCCGCATCTAAAATATACTCTTCAATAGGATAATTAAAATTATTACCTATTGAAAACAGAATATTTAACATTATTCTATTCGTATGTGTTCTATTTTTTTGTCCGCGATGATAGAGATAATACGGCATATAAAGTAAAGAAAATGCGTCAGCGTTCGCACATTTAAAACAAAAGTCTTTATGCAATTGTAAACCATGTTTATTCGTCAAATAGTCAATTACTTCTTTTTTATCTAAGTAATTGTCCGACATGTGCAATAATTGGGAATAATATTTGGTATAGTTTTGTTTATCGGAAAAATGTAAATATTCCGTACCATTGAGGTCAGACAAATCGACAAAGGGAATAAAATAACTGGCACTGTCGCCCTGATAATCAATATGAAATAATTGCATATTGCAATCCGGCGGCGCATTTATGATATTTAATTGAATAAGGGTATGGTTTTCAAAAGACGTTTTTAAATGGTCACATTCTTTTTCTAATAATTCCTTAATAAGGAAGCCGTTTTTATTTTCTTCAGCACTCCATTTATTACAATAGAAGACTCTGTGATTTATTAATGTATTTTTGGATTGTTTGAAATAGTCCATATCGATGTTTTTTAATGCCGTCATTAATTGCTCGCTTATTTTATTTTCTATGTTTTCCATTTCATATATATATAATATAAATATTTTTATTTTTATATAAATATTTATATTGTTTATAATTTTATTTTATTATAATTTTATTTTATTATATTATGTTGTCATAGTAATCGTTTTTTTCCCACTGTTATTTTCTTCGCCCGGTTGTTCCGTGTCCACTTTTATCTCTTCTTTGAATTCTAAGAGGGAGGGTTCTTGCTGATCTTTTGCTACTATAGAACCGCCTACAATCATCGCATTCGCCCCCACTATATCCGCCCCTTCAAATTCATTCGCGCCTTGAAACTCGCTCGCCCCTGCCTTATTGGTTTCATCCAATAAAACAGCTTCCTCCTCCACCAAGGAATCATCCGCTCCGGCTACATTTCCCGGAATTTGGCCTGGCTGTATATCATTGTTTTCCAAGTAATCCGGATAATTCATATCATCGGAAGTGTCATTGACATCTATGTTCATGTCCGTCCCCTCCTGTCCGCCGTCCCCGCCTCGCATCTTTTTCCCATTATGTAGATACCACGTCAGACTTTCTTCCGGTTTAATGGCAATCACCCCATTCTCGTCTAACCAATTCTTTTCCGTGTCTTTGATTAATTTTTCTATGGTCGTTTCTAAAATATCCATATTGTCCCCGTATTGTTTGTAGGCATCCACGTATTCATTAATAAATTTCACTTGAACATTTATAAAAAACTCCTGCGATATTTTATACAAAATAGGATCCACCGTGGCTAAGATTTCGGGTGTCACTAAAGAACCTAACGTGGTGGGATTTACCCCCAAGGTTTTAAATAATTCACTGCGTTCTGTCAAAGCTTCAATCATGTCAGAACTGATACCTTTGAAACCTTTACCCACTAAATAAATCTCCGAATTTCCCGGTCGGCTGGTTGCCGGTTTGGTGATATACATTTCTTCGAAGAAGGCCGACACTAAAGCAATTAAAGACCGGCTGAAGGGCGTAAAAAACGTGTATTGTTTGGTGACAAAATTGCCCCCGGGCGCGAGGGCCAGCAAACCCGAGATAATTTGCCCATAATTGATGGCCGAGGTATTTTCTTCTTGTCCCAAATAGTCCTTTGTGACATCAATACCGGCATCACTCGTATACAATACAGCGCCTTCCGTAGTCATAAAGCGACTTTTAACGGCAATACCCAAGCTGATCACTGTATCTGGATCGGTGACATCGCCCGTAATATCTTCCAGTCCCGTAGGTAAGCCATTCGGTTTGGGACCCATGAGCCATTTTCCTCGGTTCATCGCATATAATTTCAATTTATCTTCTAATATCGTCTTATTCCCTACGGCGGCGGCGGCTGTCGGTAAATACGAGGAGGCGAGCCAATTGAACTTCTTACCCGGACACTTGCTCTTGAGATAATAGTTGATGGCAATCACAAACGCCCCGGGTAATTCGGCGTTCGAAAACGAATTCAAGGCATTATCTTTTAAGGTAGCGCAATCCACTAAATTCATTCGCATAAGCAATTCATACATTTTTAAGGAGGCGTTGGTCGCATCAAACATGTGATATTTTTTCCCCATGGTATTTCGCAGATTACGATAGAGATCCAACGTGTTATTAATAGTTTTATATGTATCGGGATTAATTTGATCCAATAGACTTTTCGCCACATTTAATTCCTTGAGCATTTCGAGCCAGGGCTGTTCTTGCTCGGCCGGAGGGACATTATTCGAGCCGTCGAGTTGAGTGACCGGTACCAAGTCCAACGTATTTACGGGCGGGATGAGCCACTGCAAAAACAACGGTTGGGTCAGTTTATTAAAGGCCAGTGGGGCCGGTTGTCTAGCGCGTTCTTTCATATCCTCCCCACTAAGCGAGCCCGCCATCGACGCCGTGACATTATTATAATTCAGGACATTCAATTCTTTGATGGTCACACTGCGACCCAACAATTTCTCTATATTATCGGAAAAAGACATACTAGTTAATTGGTTAATATTTTCTTCCGTAATAATCCGCAATTGGATATTCATCACCTGTAACTCTTGAATGAGTAATTTAAACGCATAGGGTACCCGGACAATACTAAAGGACCGCCCGAATTTGCTGACATTTTCGATATTTAAACCGTCCCCCAAGGTCCCGTTGAATTTGATCGGTCCATCGGCAAAAGGCGAGAGAAATAAATTATAACTCTCGTTATAAATGGCAATGGTCCCGCTTTTATTACACACGGCCATATAATAATCGTCGCCGCGCACCAACATGGATTCTTGTAAGAAGTTCGTGATGCCGTGGGCAATGAGCGCATCGCGGTCCATCTCGCCGATACGTAACCCTCCGTCATTCGCACGCCCCTGCACTGTCTGGCGGGTCAAAACGGTCCTGGGGCCGAGGGCGCGGTAATTGATTTTATCTTTCACCATGTGTTTTAACCGCATATAGTAGGTCGGGCCGATATAAATATTCGATTCCAGTTGTTCGCCCGTATTCCCATTATAGAGGAGCTCCGTACCACTCGAATGAAACCCGACCTGTGTTAACAATTCCCCAAATATTTTGTGTTTCGAGCCCTTATTCACAAAGGCCGTGCAATCCCCGAAGGCCCCGTAGAGCCCACAGGCTTTCCCCATCAAGGTCTCGATCAATTGCCCGATGGTCATGCGGGAAGGCAAGGCGTGGGGGTTGATTATAATATCGGGTCGCACCCCCTCGGCCGTAAACGGCATATCTTCCTCCGGAATAACCAAGCCGACCGTGCCTTTTTGCCCGCAGCGACTACAGAATTTATCCCCTATCGCCGGAATGCGTTCATTCCTTATTCGCACTTTGGCTATCCGAAAACCGGTCTCGCCTTCCGTGATAAAGGTTTTATCGACATACCCCATTTGTCCTTTCTTCGGAAACGACGACGCGTCAATAAACGTATCGGGTTTATCGAGGTTCGTGACCACCTTCCCAATGAGGACTTTCTTCTCATCCACGTATGTATTCTCTTTAATCAAACCGTGCTTATCCAGTTCCGAATAATCATACCCGGGCTTCAAGCCAATGACGTTTTCCGTTTCCACATTAGTAAAATGCGAATCAATGTGGGAATTTTTCACGGTCGAACTTTCTTCTTTGCTCTCATACATACTGTAATACGTGGTTCGGAACAACCCCCGTTTCAAGGAGGCTTCATTAAACAATATCGAATCTTCGACATTATAACCATTGAGTGACATAATCGCCACAATCACGTTTTCGCCACAGGGCTGTTCTTCGTGATTAATATATTCGAGGTAGCGACTTTTCACGAGGGGGATTTGCCCATTATTCAAGACTAAGCCGGATTTGTCAAACCGATTCGGAAAATTCGTATGGTAGAGGGAAATCGCTTGTTTGGCTTGGCCACAGGCGAATAAATCACGCGGCAGTTGGTTATTCTCGGGGAAGACAATTTGATTTCCCATAATACCCAAAATGAGCGAGGGATGAATCTCTTGGTGGGTATAGGCTTTCTTCTTACTCAGCACCTGCGCTTCATTCATGGCAATTAAGGCCGATTCGGTTTCGGAGGAGTCCAAATATTCAATAATGGCTTGACTCCCTTTCAATTCTTTTAAATCGGTGGCGGCATACAGTTCATTTACGGTGTTATAAATCTGACAACTCTTGCTAGTAAAGGTTTTGTCTTTTTTATTGGCAAAACCACTGATTAACTGTTCCCAGGTGAATTTATTGGCCCGGATTAATTCGAGGATGGGTTTTGAAGCATAACTGGGCAAACCGTTCGCCACGTAAAAAACCGGGCGACATAAACGGCCCGCATCCGCATAAATAAACAGGACGGCTTCTTTGATATCCCAGTGAATACTCGTATAGACCGACAACAAACCCGTCCGTCGGTACTCTTTAAACAGTTGTAAGACATCCCGCGGTTTACTCACGGTCCCGACCCAATTCCCATTGACAAAGACTTTGCACATCTTCGAAATATAAGTCGGTGTCCCTTCACTTAATAGACGCATATTGGTGTGAAGTCTTAGCCATTTAATCAAAGGGAAGGCGGAGCACCCACTGGTGATGGAGGCGGCAATGGCTAAATGCTTGTGTAAACCGACATTGCCCCCGTCGGGGGTATCCACCGGGTCAATAATCCCCCATTGCGACGTATGTAATAGACGCGGGCCAACTATTTTCGCGCTCGGGTCAAACGGCAGATTCACTTTCCGTAACAGGGCCATAAAAGAATTAAAACTGAGCCGATTCACGTCTTGCACAACGCCTACCCGTTTCGTATGCTCGGTCGACCCCCAGTTGCCTTTGAAGGCTTTGCGAAACCCGACTTCGACTACGCGCTCGGCGAAAAAATCCTTAAAATTATCTTGAAAATTTCGGGCGAAATTATCGTCGTTTATATCCGGGTGATAATAATAGTATTTGTCGATTTTCTGAAAAATATTCTTTTGTTGGCTGGTATAGTACTCTTTGAATAAATCATAAATGAGATTCCCCGCGAGTTCGACCCGTTTAAATTTGAAATTATCGCGATCCGTCGCCTTGATTTCCTTCGTGTACACTTTTAAAAGTTGTTTGGTCATGTGTCCGAGAAAATAGGCTTTGTCCAAAAAGTTCATCTCGCCGATATGCGGCAACACATAATTTGTAAGAATTTCCAAGGCGTGTGGGATAGTCTTACCCTTGGTAAAACTCGCCATATACTTGAGGGCCACTTCCTGACTGAAGATGCGGTTCGCGTCATGAATCGAGGGAATGAATAAATCCACGTATGATTTGTATTGCTCCAAATCCAATAAACAATATTCAATGATCTCTTTATCGGATTCCACACCGAGCGCTCGCATTAAAATAAATAAAGGAATCGGTGCCCGTACGTTGGGGATGACCGCGACGATTTGATTATTACTAAATTTGGCGGAGGGCGCTACGATTTTAATGGCGAGGGTGCGAATGGGTTTGGATGCGTCTTCCGAAACGGACCGGATTTCCGCGGAGTGACTATAGATATCGTTGCCTTTATCGCGGGTGTAAATCATATTATCGGCGAATTTTTCTTGGACGATGATACACTTTTCTTTGCCGTCGATAATAAAATAACCCCCGCGATCATTTTTACATTCACCCATTTCAAACCGCGCCAACCGGTCTAAACCATTTAAGATACACAGATTGGAGGATAACATGATTGGAAAACGCCCGAGGAAGATTTTCTCGAGTAGAATGGTTTTTTCGATGACAGTGCCGTCCGCCTGGCGCATGAAGAAGTCGACTTCTACGTCGTAATGGATGGTAATGCCGTAAGTCATGTTGCGGAGGCGCGCTTCATTCGGAAACATATAATGCTCCCGCTCATCGTCATAAATAACGGGTTTGCCATAGTAGATTTTCGTACCCTCTTTGCCCCCCAAGTAGATATTACAAGAGTATTTGAATTCACTCGTGTCTGGGTCTTGCTGTTTCAGAATTTTGATGGGGTTCTTTTCTTTGAAAATCCGGCGCATACCGTTACTGAAGAAGTCGTTATAAGAGTCTAAATGATGGGCGATCAATATATAGGGATTATCTTCAAAGAGTTTATCAATGATTAACCAGGGCAGTTCTTCATCGGCTTCTTTATGTTGTTCTTTAACTTGTTCTTTACTTAAACTTTTTTCTTTGATTTTACTCATTCTTAGTTTTATATAATATATTATTGTTATATACTTTTAAAAAAAGTATAGCAAAATATATACTTTTAAAAAAAGTATAGCAAAATATATACTTTTTTTAAAAATTCAAACGTAGTAGATAAAATTTTGCTACACATTGTGTTACTTCGCATAAAAAATGCAAACGTAGTAGATGTCTTAGTATACCCCTTGTCTCAGCATAATCATCCCAATTAACACAAAGAATAAAATAAAGGGTAAGAGCACTAAGAACCAGGCGAATTGTTTATGCCCGGTTCGACAGATGGCATTGAGGACAAATGTCCAAAAGGCAATATAAAGAATCTTTACAATAAACACTACGGCGGTGTTCGGGACAGGACACTCAAAGCTCCCTACACAATAGGTATCTTGATTACCGCTATTTTGAAACATGAGGACGACAGTGGCGATAACCGAAATCACTAAATATACATAAGCGGGTTTACATAAATGTTTGATATCGTTCGATAATTTACTGAACATTTTATAATATATACTTTTAAAAAAATATCTACTACGTTTGTACTTTTTATAAAAAATATATTTTTGCGATATTTTTTATAAAAAGTGTATTTTTGCGACACTTTTTTAAAAAGTATATTTTTTGCGATATTTTTTATAAAAAGTATATTTTTTGCGACACTTTTTTAAAAAGTATATTTTTTGCGACACTTTTTTAAAAAGTATATTTTTTGCGACACTTTTTTAAAAAGTGTTTTTAAATACCACTAACATAACTATCCGCTTTATTATAATCTTGTGCTACATTCGGGAAATCTGTTCGTAAATACTTAATATCTTCATCGATCGGTTGTCTTTCATAAGGCATAGGATTTAAACTCGCCGAGTTCGTGTGACCACTAAACCCATTTAAGGTTTCTTGTGCACTGCCCATTAATGAACGCGTCAGATTAACAAGAGGTTGCGGGGCTAAAGTACTTTGATTACCGCCACCGCGATATTTTCTATAAGATCGTTTATTTTTCTTGCTACTATGTTTGATGCTCTTACGTTTGATGCTACTACGTTTGATGCTCTTACGTTTGATGCTCTTACGTTTGATGCTCTTACGTTTGCTACGCCTTCCGCCTAAATAAGGTCCATTGACCGGTCCTATTCCATTCGGCCCATTTGACGGAACCGGCGGATCGAAAAAACCTGCTGGCACACCATACTCACTTACCGGAAATAATACAGCCTTATTGTCTATACCATATACTTTAGGATAGATCGATTTGTCAGTTTCCCATATATTATATGATCCTCTGCCGCCACGCTGTTTTTTATTATTAAAAAAAATACGTTTAGTTGTATTTTTAGCATTATTTTTGTTTCTAAAACTTCGTTTTTTATGTGTGGAACGTTTCATCAATTTAGAACGTTTCGTCATTATAATATATATAAATATTTTTATTCAATATCAACATGTGTCAACATATGTCTCCGGCAACATATTTTATTCAAGCGCAGTTTATCAAGCATTTCGCCTTCAGGCGTTTTATCCGTCTGTATCTTCGTTAAATAAATAACATTGTCCACTTCCATATTAGTTGCTGTTTTCATTTTTCGAACTTCCGTAATATAATAACGATACAGATCACCAAGCACTTTGCCGCACGAGAAACATTTCACCGGAATAATCATTCTTGTTTATATAATTTATATATTATTAAATGTATAAATCAATTTTATTATTAATTTGCACTTTGCACTTTTAGAAAAAGTGCCACAAAAAATCACTTAAATAAAAAGTGCCACAAAAAATCACTTAAAGAAAAAGTGCCACAAAAAATCACTTAAAGAAAATGTACTATTTTGCTTTGTTTGAAGTCCCCATATAATAATAACTATCTACTACAATATCTTTACCTTTGTTGGTACGGAATGTAGGGCCATTCGCATTACCGGCTACACAACTCGTTCCATTTAACCAACCACAACAGCTCGTCGAATTACAATTCTTCTCGGTAAGCGAGCCGCATTTATCATTCAATATCGTTGGCTGCGATGCATACACCGAACATAAACTCGTCCCCGTTATGTCAATTGATGATTTTAATAAGTCGAGAGAAGGGTTTTCTACGTCAACGCGTTTTTCTATGTCAACGGGTTTTTCTATGTCAACGGGTTTTTCTATATCAACGGGTTTTTCTATATCAAAAGGTTCTATTGTATTGTTTATGTAAAAAAGAAAAAATATAATTATGATTATACCTATAATAATATATTTCATTATATATTATAAACTAATATTATATAATTTTTTCATAACTGCGGTATATGAATTAAAAAAAATATGGACTGGACTAGGCATTTCATCTATTACATTATTTAAATTTTGTATGATAAATTTCTGAGTCTTATCATCATATAAACGAATATTATTCGCACTTTTATTTAATAATAATCGTTTATAATTATATGCATCGACCGTAACCAGTATATCTTTTGCAAAATCTTGACAACTCGACCATGGCGCCCATATAAAATAATGCTCATCCCCTATATTTTTGATTGTTTGCTCTAACAAACTATTCATAGTGATATTGATATTCTCATCAAAAGATTCCAGCGCATATAATTCTCTTTTAACAGGATATTTTTTAATAGCATCATCATATTTATTGCATGTTAAATACAATTCTTTTGAAATCATAATATCTATTTCAGATTCTTCATAAATAACAGTACAGACTATATAAGTATGCATTATTTTATTTTTATTTCTTTTTATCAATTCTTTACTCCATTTACCATCCGATAAAATATTCATAACTGTATATCTGAAAAATTTTTGATGAAGATCATGTTTGCCTACAAACAATTTAACTATTTTGCATTCTCCATATTGTTCTAATATATCTATTGTTAATTGGGGAAACCATTGGGTATATTTTTTATCTAACATTATTACTATATTACTAAAATAATATTATATAGGCGCTAATTCATAATTTTTATTGGTTTTCTTGACTTTATGTTGAATAGGTTTAACAGACTTACTCTGTATAGACTTACTCTGTATAGACTTACTCTGTATAGACTTACTCTGTATAGACTTACTCTGTATAGACTTAATAGACTCCTCTGTTGTTTTATGCATATTTTTATGACAGGTCTCGCAAATGTTTAATAAATTGGCTACATGATTTTTATGAAAGGTTTGTTCCCCTACAATATAATCATTCGTTTTATTGGCGTTTTTTTGATGTTGCAAATGGTGTACTTCACTCGCCGGTTCCTTAAAACACAGTTCACAATTCCCAACGAGTTTCTGGGCGTTGTAATGGGTAGTAGATAGCGCTAATATATTCTTATCTTTGGCATTATATTTCATGCGAATATCGTGGGCGCGTTGGAGAAAGTCCGCGGGTAAATTCAGGGATTTACAGACTTCTAAACCATACATACTTTCCCCCGGTCCGTCCCGCAATTTGCGATCATATATCAGGACATTTCGTTCCCGGTCATAATTCACTGCCATGTGTAGCATTTTCATCTGGCGCAAAGCCTTAATTTCCTCGTAGTTATTGATCTCGTGAAAATGCGTGGCGAATATAAAAGAACTTTGTTTTTGGTGTAAAACCTCTAAGCCGGCCGTGAAAATACTGAGGGCCGAATCGCTCTCCGTACCCGAGCAGAGTTCATCGCCGAGGACGAGACTATTGGCGTCCGCCATTTTTAGGATGGTCCGCAGTTCGGACATTTCCACGGCGAAGGTAGATAAGCCTTTGAAGAGGTTATCGTTGCCGAGAATGCGGGTAAATATGTAATTGTAGGGGGCATACGTGAAGGTTTTACAGGGGACATAGAGACCGGCTTGGGCCATGATGAGGGCAATACCGATGGATTTAATAAAACTGGTTTTGCCGACGGCATTGGTCCCGTAGAGCAGGATACCGTTTATATTTACTGCGTTTACATTTACATTACCCAAAGCCAAATCATTCGTCACATAGAGTTCATTCGTCTGAAGGTGCTCAATTAAGGGGTGGCGAATGCCAGTGAACGAGATAAATGAATTATTTTTTTCTTCTTTATTCTGTTGTTCTGCTATAACAGGCTTACAATAATTAAATTTATGCGCAATATAACACTTGCATTGGATAATATCAATTAAGGTGGTATAGTTGACAATTGCTTGGAGATGGGAGGCAAACTTTATAAATTGATTTACATATCGCGTAAATACCCACGTCATTTCTTTTACGATATTCTCTCTCGAACATTGAATGTTATAAGTCAACTGTTTAATTTGACTGTTGGTGATAGATAAATCTTTCTTGTTGCTCCCCAGGGCATTAAATTCTAAATCTAAGAGAGAAAAAGTAAAAGTTTCTTCTTTATTACTATACTTCGAATGATATGCTATACTAGTCACGGCATTTTGTTTCTGTTGTTGCACATGGCTCTTTAATAACGCCACACGCCGACTGGTACCCACGAGAACCGCATCGCTTTTCGGTGTTTCGTGGATTTTTATGTACTGGGTCTCTTTCCCGCCTTTTTCCAGGGTCTTAATTGTACTAGATAAATAGGCACGGATTGCCTCTAATTTCTCGCGCCCGTCCATGCTTTCTTTGACCAATTTATCCATATTGTCCGAGATGCCGGGTTTCACAAAGACCTCTGTGTCGCCCGTAATGTCGGTAATCTGTAGGCATTTCTCGAGGAGAAAGACGTTATTTAAATCGTTGAGAATGGCGCTAGACATATTTTGCACGTCTACAACTGCACCTACACCTGCACCTGTACCTGTACCTGTACAGGCACTTGCATTCATGTATGCAGTCAATTTACTATCTTTACTCGTCTCGGCATACAAGTCGCTAATAATCTGTAAATCATGGGCGAGCAGGGCAAAATCTTTGGGACACACTTTATGCATCACCAATTTCCGGTGTAGTTTTTCCAAGTCTTTAACGCCGGTTAGATTTGTTCTAATGACTGGCCACAAGGGTTTCGCTAATAGTAATAAATGTTCCGTTATCGCGTAAGAAGCCTCCAGTACGGCTGTATTGGTGCTGGGGTTATGTAGATTATAGAGAAATTGCCTTTTACCCATGGTCGTCACACAATTGTTCAGGAGACTACTGACCGACCGGAGTTTGCCGGTGTGTCGGCTGTCGTCAATCATGTTCAATTGGTATAAAGAATGATTGGCTAAGATGAGTTTGTCCGTGTAGTTTTCAAAGACGGGCTCAGCGAGACGCTTCACGAGGTTCGGGCTGTGTTGATAGACGAAATCGAGGAGGAAACAAAAGGCTTGGGTGGCGACAAAGTGCGTGGGAAAAGCTTGAAAGAATTCTTGCTCCATGATGTGGGGGTAAAACCGTTTTAAGATTTCTTTTTGGTAGATTTGTTTTTCGGCATTTCTGGCGAAGGTTTGCATAGAACTATTATTTGTCTCCGTTGTACTTGCACTTGCACTTGTACTTGAATCCGTTACGCTTACGCTTACATGGTTGCTTACGCTTACATGGTTGCTTACGCTTACATGGTTGCTTACGCTTACATGGTTGCTTACGCTTATATCCACCTTGTGAATCTTACTATTCTGCAACCCCACAAAGCCAACAATATCATTAATAATCTTCTCCGGCATATTCGCCACTAGTAAACATTCACTCGGCCTATAGGCAGAGATATAGCGTTCGAGTTCATCGTAGGTCGAGGGATTGTGGTTATAATCCGCACTAAACTGAAAGAGCGAGGTTTTCCCCGTAAAAATGTCAATATTCGCCACGCCAATTGTTACCTGGGTGGTGCTGTATTTGGTAGCCACCGATTTATGCAACCACGCACACATGACATTATTCGATAATTCTTCGGAATCTGGCGAGAAAAAAGTCCCCGGCGAAATGATTTCCGCGAGACTGCGCGTCGTATTTTTCCCATTAATGTCTTGTTTATAGAGGACAATGGTGTAATCGTGTTCTTGCAACTTCTTAAAATACTTGTCTAAATAAGCCATACCTACGCCTGCCATGACGACCTGCTTTCCGTCAATAAAAACATTCTTTGGCACAATAACCATATCATTTATATTGGCAACATCTTGAATGGTGTTGTCAGTATATGTTCCGTCTTCGTTCAGGAGAGAATATATTTCCCCAAAACTCCCTACTTGGGTGATAACCACGGTTTTGTTACCATATTCCTGTTTCCATTTTTTCATATTTTCTAAACATTCTTTTATTAGTGCCATTTATATATTATATATACTATATCTTTATACTATTTATCTAAGTTATATTATATTCTCCTCTTAACAGTTTTACTTTTTGAATGTCTTGTCTGCTTTGATTTCTTTGCTGTCTTTGCTTTCCTTGTCTGCTTTGCTTTCCTTGTCTGCTTCGCTTTCCTTGTCCGCTTCGCTTTCCTTGTCCGCTTCGCTTTATTAATTCGGCGTCGCGTTTTCCCACCCACCATCTTCGCAAAAAATTTCGCCGGATCTTCAAATTTCGGCGACTGGTAAGCCGGCGCTACATAAGGTTTATGGGATTTTTTAAATGCCTCGGCCTTTTTATTGATATAACTTAAGTAATCGGCCCCTTTATATTTCCCCGCTGAAAAATCTTCTTTGGGTTTTGAAAGATACCATTTAATTTTCTCTCTTAAAAAACTATAGTAATCAGCCGTAACTGGTTCACTACTGCCTAATGAAAATATAGTCCTTTTTTTACCCACAGTCGCCGGTGGGTCATTGTCCACATAGAGAAAAGTATAATAATGATCACTCATTGCAAAAGGATATACTGTGATGAGTTTATACAAAGGCACAAACCTGGGTAGATCGTCCGGGATACTAATAAGCGCGATCAATGTATTTACATAAATACATGCTTGGTTCTTTTCATCGAAATAATAGTGACCAGCGCCTTCGCCCAAGTTGTACATCATATAACCATCTTCTCCCACGGTAGTTGCGATTAATTCGTCATATATAGCTCTATACGCTTCTACAACCTTAGGAAATATTTTCGCAAATATATCACTTTTTTGGGCTTGGTTTGGAAAAGATAAATTGTAGAGAATTTTCTTAACTTTCTCATTGGGTATTTGTAATACATTAAATCCGGCGCAAATTAAGGGATGCCCTTCTACTTTGTCGCAATCGCAATCAATCTCACCGATATTTTCTTGTATATTTTCCTGCATATCAATTTGTAAAAATGGATCATATTGCGGTTGCATAAAATAATTATTAATGGCATCTACCGTTAGTAAAAAAAGTTTATTGTCGCTGGGGTTATCATTGAAATATGGTAAAACTGTTTTCGTTTCTGTGCCCCCTTTTGACTTTGTGAATTCTAAATTTTTACAATAAGTATTAAACTTCGAACTAAAATAGCTCAACCGTTTCCAATCTTTCTTCGATTGTTCAATATAGGACTGTATAAAAGTATTATCTGATACGCATTGAATTTCTTGTGGTATTTTCAGACAAATTTTATCTTTATTATAGGTGGAGTCTGGCGCAAAGATGTCGATTACTGCTCCTGCGGGGTATTGATTATCGACATTGAGTAATAATTCGGGGTTGTCGTCTCTTATGATTTTAAAAATATCACTGGCTTTTTCTTCATAAAAGCTGAATAAAGCGAAGGCTTCTGGTTTAGTTTGAGTATTTTCTCGGAAATAATCACTGGGTTCTTGGGAAATAGTTTCATTTTTTTCGATTAAATTTTCGCCGATTATTCTGCCTAAATATCTATTATACTCTTGTTCAATTACTTCATCAGGCGTATCGGCCGGTATGGATTGATGTAAAAAATTCGCTAATCCTTCTCTCTGTTCTTCGATAGACGGACGTTCAGAAGCCCAGGGAAAATGCTGGGTGGAACGGTTATTTGATTTTAACGTCATTTCATTATCTGGACTAGCTTCAGAATGCCAATCCGGCATGTTGATATTCATTATTATAATAATATAATATTATTATTTATAATAATGGGGAAATGTTATTTATTAAGATGAACCAGTAAAAGTTTGAAATGTATTTGTAAAATTCCATTGAGACTGTGTAACATAAGAACAAGTACTTAAATTACCGGAATGGTTCGGAGGGTTATTGCAAGGATCCGTAGTATTTGTATATGCGTTATCGCGATTCATAGACCAAATAGATATACGGGTAATGTTTGCAGGAGATGTACTAGCTGTAGTGTGAAATGGAAGAGTGTTTTTTATATATGCCCCTGGGGTTTGTGCATAAGTTAACAATTCTTTTGCGTCGCTTAATTGATAACACATATTAACACCATTGCCTGGGCTTACAGAATTATCATTATCATTCAATCCAATCATTGGTGTAAGACCGATTGACGGCATAGTAGATGAGTTATATATTGTAGACATTTGATTATATACTATTTGCGATGCATGTGCTGAACACCACGGCATATAATAGTATGGATAACTGGGAGTATTATTTGGATATGCCTTTGATGGTGGTTGGGGAATATTCCAACTAAGTCCTGGTGTATTACCACTTCCTCCAAAATCCATTACCATCAAATTTACAACATCTATTTTTAAATTCTGTGAAACAGCATCTCGTAACATGCTTAAACCAAAAGGAGTTAAACCACCGAACCAATCAACTTGTAATGTTAAATGAATTTGTAACGCAGAATATTTTGATTGATTTTTAAGACTAGCCAACGCTTGATGTCTAAGCTGATATGCTCCGATCGTTGGAGTATACCCCCCTCCAAATTCTATATCAAAATCTATTATTTGTAAATTATATGCGTCGATTACAGAAGCATACGCGGTTGCGACCTTTGATACCGCGTTAGGGTCAGAAGGGTTTAATCCGGCATAATAATCAGCTACATCACCATTATTTTGACCTCCAAAAGAAACAATAACATTTCCATTCTTTTGTATATTTGTAATATAACTATTAATTAAGGCAGATTGGGCATTAGAATTATTATTGAAAGGTATACCTACACCCCACGTGAGATTTCCATTGGTATCGCAATTCATAAAGGCTAATGTAAAGAATTTACAGCTAGCATTTGAATTTATATAGTTAGTAAAATTAGTTATAAAATTTGTATCTATGCTTGTTACATCAACATACGGTGCAAAGAATTTCGAAGGAAATGGTGTAGATGCACTTGTTTTTAAAGAACTATTAGTAATTAACACAAAACCGTTCATGCTATTATCATCAGTAAGAATATTACCCGCACCATATGTGTTTGATTTTCCAGTCGAGTCAGTATAATTAAAAGGTCCTGATGCATAGGTTACATTAGTTGTGGTAGGTTGACCGTTAATAAGTACAACTGAGCTTCCAGCCCCCCCTCCAGCATATGCTCCCCCTCCTCCTTCACCACCTCCATAACCAGCCCCACCACCACCGCCTCCAGTACTATTTCCACATCCACCTCCATTAAATCCTCCCAAATATTGTTGCTGAAGATTAGTATTTTCAGATCCTGAGCCAGTACCAGCTAATCCATAATTACAGGTACCAGCCCCTCCTCCACCAAATTGTGGTTGAGCCTGAGATCCTGTAGGGTTACCATCAGAAGGATTAGGGGATTGAGGGTTAAACCCATTATTATAAATAACATATTTTCCTCCTCCATCTCCTTGAGAATTTGAATCTCCTCCTTGACCATTTGTTTGACCGCCTTGTCCACCAGACGCACCAGTACCATTACCACCTAAACCATTTAGACCACCACCATTTCCCCCATTTCCACCACCAGACCCACCTCCCCCACCCCCAGCAATAATATTTAAATAATTATCTGGTGTAAAATTCCCTGATGATTGAGTTCCACTAACTATTTGTGTTAAACCACCACCACCACTGAAATACCCCCCTCCTCCTCCACCGAAATAAGGAGTACCATTAGTCGGTATTCCTCCACTACCACCAGCTACATATATCTGTACAACAGTAGCTGTTTTAAACGTACAATTTTTGTATGTGACAACTGCTCCATTACCGCCATTACCTCCTCCTCCTCCTCCACTACCGCCTCCACCGCCGACCACAGTGAAGTCATAAGTACCTGCGGGTATTGTATATGTACCTTCATTATAGTTGAGATAATTTAATGTTGCCGGTAAAGTAAGAGTTGGAGGACTATCTTTCAATTTATTAACTAAAGTATTCGTCCCTCCCGTGACTTTAACATTATTACACATAATAATATTTGTTCCACCGCTAATGGTAGCGGTATCACAATTAATAATATTTTGCCCATTTGTAATATTATAAATTTTCCTCATTTGTAATGTATTTGTCGGAACAGGGTTCAATGTAAAGATTATGGTATTATTTCCATTCGGATCCGCAGGAATGGGTCCATATGTATTCCCAGTAGTAGTGTCTAGGGTAAATGTTTTTCCATTTATGGTGAATGACCCTGATATGTTCGGATTACTACTACTGCTATTATATGCCGTTACATTTATGGTATTATTAATATTAATGTCAAACCCTGTGCTTGGAACTAAGTTACCATCATTAATCCCTATCGTTATATTACGACTGTTATTTATGTTAAGAGTAATGTCAAGACTATTATTTGGCTTTCTAAAGATATACGCAAATTTACCATTATACATTTCACAGTCGATACCCGTTGAGTTTGTCCCCGATATTGTTGTTTTACCATTAGTAGACATAGCCTGAGGCATAGCATTAGCCGGAGGCATAGCATAAGCCTGAGGCATAGCATAAGCCTGAGGCATAGCATAAGCCTGAGGCATAGCATACATACCAGTTGCATTCACGACATATTTACGTTGTGTTACTTGAGCTTGTTGGGTCGAACGCCAATTCATTAAATTCAAAGGCATTTTATAATATAGAGAAATATTATAAAATTTAATAAAATTATAACATTTGCGCTCATTTCATTTGCGCTCATTTCATTTGCGCCCATTTCATTTGCGCCCATTTCATTTGCATCCATTTCATTTGCAATTTCACTTGTCATTAAAATAATTATGTAATAAGGTCTCTTTACTTTTATTGGTCACATCCCCGGCCAGAATAGCGTTTTCGTACAGTTGCCGTAAAACATCATTCGGCACATCACTCCCCACTTTCAATAAGTTTTTACTACGCAGATAGATTTTGATATCCGCAATACTCTTTTGTTTCAAAAGCGCTTGTTCCGTTTGCACCTTCCGCCGAGTCTTGGCGTTTTTAATGAGAACCGAGACTTTGCCGTTTTTATGTTTGCCTAAAGAATACTTTAAAGTTTTCGTAATCCGTTTTTTGAACCGGGGTTTCTTTACAGGAGGTAAGACTATATTATTTTCTTCAATATCAATTAAAGGTTTGAGAGCCGGTTCATGGCCGTAATTCTTTTGCGTCTTATTATGATATTGGCGGAACGTGGGTTTGGTGCCATTTTTCAAATTACTATAAAGCGGAGCGGGTTTTATATTCTCTTTAACTGATTGTTGAATAGGCGCTGGAGCTGGTTTCGCCTGTATAGGCTTTTGCACTTGTACAGGCTTTTGTATAGGCATAGGCTTTTGCACTTGTACAGGCTTTTGTATAGGCATAGATTTTTGCACTTGTACAGGCTTTTGTATAGGCATAGGTTTTTGCACCTTCATTTCCTCTGGTAGTTCCGTCTCAATTTTGTAATGCACCTCTTGTTCGATTTTCCCTTTCTTCAGTGTTTCATTTCGCTTAGGCTTTACTTTTCTCTGCTTCGATAATTCAGAGAGAAAATTCAAAGATTTATTAAATTCATTTGCAAAATCGGCATCAAACGCTTCCTTATCGTTATCATTATCATTATCCGTATCCGTATCACTATCATAAGTTATAGTAATTTCTTCCCCCTGTTCATTCTTTTCCGATTTATTTTGAAAATCCTTGATTTTCGCTAATAATTGTTTTTTCATTTTATTCGGTTTCAGTGAGGTTTGGGGTTTCTCTTTTTTCTCCTTTTTTGGCGTAGTAGCTTTACTATTAGAGAGAAACATGGGATTTAATTGTATGGTTTTATTACTCATCTTTACTTAATTTATACTTACCTAAATTATATTAAAATAATGACGTATATAAAAAGTATAAAAACATGTCACAAAGAAAGAAAAGACCAAGCACCGAAGGTGGCCAGGATAAAGAATTAAAGCGAAAACGTGTAGGTATAAATGTATATATTCCCATACACAAATTAGATATAGGGGAAGACAAAGAAATAGATAAAAAAACAGGAAAAATATATACACAAGAAGAAGTCACCACCCTACTGCAAAAACAAGAACGAGCCTTCCGTACGCTCCTTGAAGAAAAATTGAGAGAACAGTTTAATATGTTTAATCAATTTTATATCAATAATATCTTCAAAGAATATGAAAAAAACGATTTCAACTATATAAACTAATAACGCTTAAGGATATTTCACTCTTAAGGATATTTTTTTCTTATATGATCGTATTCATGATCATATTCTAATTTATAAAATTTATTAATAAACTCCTCCATTTCTTTAACAAAAAATGGTTCAGTTTTCATATATGACATAGTTCGTATAGTAATTAAACCATTGTGTTCTCCATTTGTATATGCAAATGCTTCCAATATAAGTAACTGTAATATAAAATAAATTGCTTCTCCATTTACTTTTAAATTATACATATCACAAAATTCAAATATCAAATTTAAATAAAATTTATCTACATCTGTTATTTTTGTATAATCAATTGTGAGATTTTGAAAATAATAAATAAAAATAAAAGACACATTTATGATATAATTTGATGACACATTTTCCGGTTGTTTAATTACCGTTGATAATAGCACTTCAACTGAGCTCATGTTGTGTTCGAGAATAAATTCCCGATAATTATATATTAATTCATTGTTTTTACTATGACAATCAATACTATAATTACAAATACCAAAATCAATTAAGGATATATAGCCATTGGGTTTAACTAATACGTTTCCAAAATGCATATCCCCGTGACACATGTTGTATTTATACACTGTATGAAAGAAACAGGAAGCTAATAAATTAGTCGCTAGTATATATTCTTTACTTGTTCTAAGTAATTTATTCATAGGGGTACCTTCGCAATATGTCATAACAATAAAATATTTGTCATTATATATTGATTCAGGTATGCTTATTTTTTCATAATCTTTATATATTTCACAGAACTTTTTCATATTATTAGCTTCATTATTTAAGTCAATTTGAACGGTAATGTTTTTAAAGAAAGAATCCCAATCAATATTTATTTTTTTAAACCTAGAGAATGTATTTAATATATTTTGCAAAAGTTTAACTTCCTTTTCTAAATCAAAAATACACGGATGTGCCACTTTTAATATATATTTTTTCCGGGGGTTAGCCTTCAGATAACAGATATGTACTTGGGCTAAGGAACCACTTCCTAAACAGTCTTTCTCAATACTAAGAATATTAGATATATAATTATTTTTATCAAACGCTAACATTTTCCTTGTATCGTCTTCGCTATGCATAACATTACTACTTAGTAAAGACTCTAATACAATTCTTACTTCATTATTAATAATTTCATGATTAGTATATAAAAATTGCCCCAATTTAATACCAATAATACCCAGATGTAATAAGTGTTCTTTTAATTTTAATCCGCCTTCGGTGGTCGTTGTCATGGACACATAATTTAATTTAAATTTTATAAAAAAATATATCCATTTAATAGTAAATGTAAATGAATTTACCATTTATTAAGTTATTATATATTTTATAATACAAAATTTACACATATGTATTATGTGATTGGCTGAATATAAATATAAATATAAATATAAATATAAATATAAATAAATATAATTATATTCATACAAATGAATAAACTGCAAATCGGTATTACATTATTTGGTCTGACAAATGTGATTTATTGTTTAAACTTATTCAATTACTTTATTTATATGTTTGATATAGTATGTATTATGGAACTGATAAATGCTTACAATAATAATAATACGAATATTTCCAGTAACGCATTTAAATTTTTATATGTCATTTATTGTGTACTCTTGGGTTATTTATCCTATAATGTTCTTATTGTTTATTCCAGTAAACTGTTACTAAATATCGTATTAATTGCTAATATTAATGATATATCTCAGTATGCTATAGGTTATAATTATGGTACGCATTTCGTTTCCACGATATCGCCAAACAAAACATATGAAGGTTATATAGCTGGTATCGGTAGTGTTATATTATATTCGCAATTTATAAACTATACCTATATAGATCTATATTTGACGCAATATGATTATATTATTTGTTTTGTATACGCCTCTTTAGGAGATGCTATATCGAGTTATTTTAAAAGACAACTGAAAATAAAAGATTGGTCTGCTTTACTAGGTAAGCAAGGGGGATTCCTGGATAGAGGTAATTCTACAATAGGCGTAATGTTGTATTTTATTACATCTCATATGCAATATTAAGTATAACGTCAGAATACTATAACGTCAGAATAGTATAACGTCAGAATAGTATAACGTTAGAACCTTATACATTATATTACTTACTTAATATAATGTTACTATTTATTCTATATTTATTATTTTTTGAATTTTCTGCATTATTTACATTTATTAAATGTTTTATACAACTGTTTTTTAAGAGTGTTAATATTCCTTATGTTTGGGGAAAGTTATGTATACAATTTGCCGGTTGTAAATTGTTTTTAATAGAGAAAAGCCATTCATTATATTTAGACAACTGTATTTATCTCTCGAATCATAGGGACATTTATGATTTTCCTATAGATGCATATATCACTGGAGGTAGTGGGATGTTTATTTCGCGTTATATAAACGTGTTTGTATGCCCCATACAATTTATTTATACATGCATTATGAAAAATACTGTTTATTTTAAGAGAGGGGCAATTAAAGATAAATGTGAATTTAATAAAAAAATATGTAATGCCCTACAAAAGTCCTATTATAAAAATATGATTATCTATCCAGAAGGCACACGACGCCTAGCAAATACGGTCGTTCCTATTAAAAAAGGCGCCATGCATATCGCGTGGACCTATAATATGGCAATACAAATTATACTTACCCGTAATAAAGAACACATAATAAACCTTAAACAGTTTACAGCTGAATATGGTGTAAATTTATATTGTTATCGGAGCGAAGTTATTCAGCCAAAATATTTCTGTACCTTTGAAGAATTTAATAATTATGTTAGTGTAATATGGGAAGATTCGTGGGGAAAAGTATATGGAAAAGTATATGAAAAAGAACTAAAAATAAAACCTCTAATTGTTGAACCGTGTGAATTAAAATATTCAAACTGGTTTTATTTTTTTCACAATATAGTTCCTTTATTATTATTTACATGGTTTTGTTTATTATAAGTGTAAACAATATATAAGTGTAAACAATATATAAGTGTAAACAATATATAAGTTTAACCCAATATAATAAAATATATAAATTAATTATATATGTTATTCACACTATTAAAAACCACAATAATTTGTATTAAAAGTTTATTTTTATATAAAACGGGTTTAGTCGATTATTTTAATACATTTAAAACAACCTTAACAGAATTATCGCAATTAAACGTGTTTTATACAAAAGTCATACAGTGGGTAGCAGACAGTCATTTCAATGACGAACAAATGACCAATTTTATTAAAAATTTTACAAATAATGTGCATTATTCTAGCGCGGATATTGATTATGCGTCTTTATTAGAATTATATACAAATGCACAAAAAAACGGCGATACGTTTCTGTTATCCAGTATGATACCTTTGAATGCGGGAACGGTCTCGTTAGTATTTAAGGGCGAGTTAAATGGAAAACCTGTAGTGATAAAAATGTTACGGGTAGGCATAAAAGAAAAATTAAAAGATGCTGTTGAGTTATTTTTAGCGCTCTGTAACATTATTGATTATATACCATATTTGCGCACACTAAATGCTTCTAAAATTATCGGGAAAAATATTAAATTACTAATGCAACAATTGGATTTTAAAAATGAAATAAAAAATATTAAAATATTTGAAAATGCTTATAAGAAAAATAAAAATATTAAAGTACCACTGGTCTACGACTATTATACTGAAAAAAATAATAATTTAATTGTGATGGAATATCTCGATGGAAAAACGATGTATGAGCTGAATAATGCAGAAAGAGAATCCTATTATAAAACGTTTATGAAAGTAGCCATGTTAAATTATTTTAAATATGGGATTATTCACGGCGATTTGCATTCGGGAAATATTATATTTATGCCAAATAATGTCATAGGCTATTTAGATCTGGGCATAATTTATGTATTAAATACGGACCATCAAGATTTTTTATACAAGTTTTTTTCTAATTTTAGTGCCGGAGAGTATAATCAGTTAATTGATGATTTATTCGATGAAGAAATTATACGCACGTGTTTTATTATAAACGGCAATGCAGACGAAATTGTACATACTTTACACATAATAAAGACGGAAATACATGCACTGTTGAAGGATAATAAAATATTTGTTAATAATACAATAAGTCAAACAGATATATTTATATTAATGAATATACTGTATAAATATAAACTGGAATTTAACGATTATATTTCATTTATCTTATTATCCTCCATAAGTAGTATTGGAATGTGTGCCAGATTATCCAATAATAAAATGAATGTGTTAATAGCGGATGCGTTTGAAAAGTTCAATGCGTCTTTGATGTTTGAATGTTGATTTTATCCCTCTATCATATCGATTGTTGTATCTTCCAAATGACATTTTAAGCGATACAATAATTTACGAAATAGAAATGCAGTGGCATTTTCAACGAAAACCGGCTTCTTCTTTCCGGCATATTTAAAGAGTAATTCTATGGAAAATTTCCCGGTTTCTTCTTTAATAATGACGTTAATAAAATCTATTCGGGTGATGGCGCCTTCACCTGCGCCTTCATCTTCATCTTCATCTTCATCTTCATTTTTCAAAACTTTGCCTATTAATTTTATATGTTTATCATTTTCAACAACAAGGATATTATTAAAATACAAGGTTTTTGCTGAATGTGATATATCCGAACCAATGTCTTTAAACATAATTAACATATCGTCGCTATTTTCGTCATTTGCTTTAACCACTTTCAATTCATCAATCATATCTGAATTTAATTCGGTGATCAAATCATAAAATTGTTTATTCTTTATCAAATCAATAAAATCTTTATGTTTCTCAATAACATCCGTTTCCGTGTATATTCTATAAGACCGTTCACTTTGCTTAATTCCGATAGATACCCCATATTTTTTACACAAGGGTTTGAACATTATATATAAATTATACATAATGTTTAAATAAAAATGACGCATAATATATTTATCTTTTTAATAAGTATATGTTTTCAATAAGTATATGTTTTCAATAAGTATATGTTTTTAATAAGTATATGTTTTTAATAAGTATATGTTTTTAATAAGTATGTAAGTATTCATTATAGGTTAAATAACGCGTGTTAAATAAATTTTTATTATTATAAGAATTATATGCTTTATATCTATTAAATAGCAAATCCTTGAAGCTAATATTTTCTGTAATAATTTTACAATATCCTCCACTATATTTATAAAACCCTTCTTTAATAATATATCCAATAGATTCATTCAATATCGCTTGACCAACATTTAAAATTGACCATCGCCAATATCTATAATCAACATTGTTATCATAATATGAAATATATTTATCGATTATTAATTGTAGTATTATGTTGTTTTTAACTGAAGCAATAAAATGAGGGTTAAACATATAATCCATGCTTCTTTTTACCGTTAAAAATGAAGTGTATTTATTTAGTATTGTATCTAAAGAAGCGATAGGTTCTATATCAATGTCGCTATAAATTCCACCATAATAATTTAATATACACAGCCTCCAAAAATCCGCTTTTATTGGACCATCTTTTATAAAGTTAAATATGTCCACATGCTTATTACCATATGCTTTTTTTAAGAAATTAATACAATCTAAATTATCAAAAATATCAATTGTATAATCTGGATTAAGTAATGTCCAATTAGTTATTACATATGACGGTAAGATTGATTTATCTTTACAACACATATATAGAGATTTTGGTATTAGATATTGTCCACCCGTAATAAACTCTTTATCTGTAATAAACTCTTTATCTGTAATAAACTCTTTATCTGTAATAAACTCTTTATCTGTAATAAACTCTTGTTTTTTATTAGTGAATAAAAAATAAATAAAAAAATATAAAGTCGTCTTCAAATAGAAATATATTGGATCCAAGTAAAACATTAAATCCATAGTTTTATAATTAATATAATTATTTTAAAATAGAGAAAATAACACTATAGTATTATACATTATTTAAATTATTTATTTATATATAATGACTTATAACGTAAGTGTTGGAAATTGGACATCCTCTGTACAAGACTTTGTTAAAGGAAAATCTTCAGCGAGTTATGTTATTGATGGTATAGACCCAGCGGTTGGGTGTTATAAAGAGTTTACTGCTACGTATCAATGTGGTAACAACCCAGATATAAAAACTATCAACATACCAGGTGAAGCTGGTCTAAAAACAGCTTTTTTCGATTGTACTGGTGAAAACAACAAATGCAAAGATTTCCGCTTAACTTTAGGGGATGATGGTAATTTGGTGCTAACCGATTCGGAAAATAAACAGGTATGGACGAGTAATACCAGTAAAACCGGATTAGCTCTGGACGAGTTCAGTGCAAAAAATAGTAAATATGGGCGAAATTATTTATTGGCAGATGAAGTCTTAAATTTAGGAGAATTTATGGGTTCTCCTTCTGGAAATTGTTATTTAATCATGGACAAGACACCTGAAGGCAACGGACTGCAATTAAATTACTCGGTGTTAAACTGTGATGATACACAATTTGGCAATGATGATTCAGCGAATGGTTTATTTAGTTTAGCAAAATCCGCCTATAATGAACTAATTGCAACGGAAAATAAAATGAAACCCAAAATGAAAATTTTAAGTGATACTATACCGGTAGAAGACAATACATTTATTAGAAAAACATCCCAATTGAAGGAAAATATCAAGGACTATATGGGATACCGCTTGGCTAGACCGTCTGTACAGAAACATATTCAACAGTTGTCGGCGATGGATGAGGATGCTGATTTATTTTTGACCCGTTTTAAATATCGTAGAATGGTGTGGCTCACTTTAGTTGTTCTTATTATTTTAGGAGGTATAAAAATAGCTAAAAATAATTGATTTATTATATTTTAATGAATTATATATATTTTTATATGCAATATATAAATATGTCTAATATTAATAATTCTGAACAAGAAGAAATTAGAATTTTAAAAAACATTGAACAGTTGCAAAACCTGGAAAAAGAACTGTATAAAGAATTGGGCAGCGGAAATAGCACACCGTCCGAAGCAACTTGGACAAAAATTGGACAAGAAGGCGAATTTGTTAATGTGGGTCCAAATACAACGGTTAGATATGGAATAGCCGGTAATTTTATTGAAAGTGTAAAATCCGGTAGTTTTGTTATTAGTAATGCAACAATGGGAGGGGATCCTGCGCCTAATTCGATTAAATTTGCGGAGGCAAAAACTAATACAGCTATAGCTATGCCAGCAGGCAATGTAGACAGCATCGTCAACAAAATTAATCAATTGTCGCAAGTGCGCATGTCTCTCTATAAATCCTTAAACTATACATATAGATCCTTACAAAAGAACGTAAACACTTCCCGCTCCGAGTTAGTTGAACTCTTAACCGTAGTGGGTATCGTGGAAGAAGAATTGAATAATGCAAAAATACAATTAAATCAACTTTATCGTATCAAAGATAATAAAATGCGAATGGTGGAAATTAATACCTATTATGGTAAGCAATACAGATTTCAATCGGGATTAATGAAACTAAGTATTATGGTGGGTGTTATATTACTAGTTTTAGCCATATTACGCAAGAAAAGTTTAATACCCGAAAGTATTGCGAATATATTATTGGGTATAGTGTTTGCTGTGGGGGGATTTTTAATTATCCGCCGTATATTGGACATAATGTGGCGGGATAATATGAATTTTGATGCCTATGATTGGGGTTTTGACCCGGATGCACAAAAGAAGGCAGACGAAGAAGCCCATAAAGACAATCCGGAAGAACCGCCAACTGATGCTACTACTACTACTACGCCTCCATTTAACGGTATTGATTGTATTGGTAATGCCTGTTGTACCGAGGGCATGAAATATGACGCCAGTGTGCGGAAGTGTATTAAAGTGTCCGCACCCGAAACGTTTGTCTCGGGTCAATTAACCAAACATTGCTTTAATAATAAAGGGACAAAAACTTCATCAGAAAATTACCCAGCGCCTTATGGTAGTGCAGATATGATTAATTTTGCTTCAGTCTAAGTACAAAACCAAATAATAATTTATGCATTAAATTATTATATATTCTGCTATCCTTTTTTTAAAAGTATGTATATATACACATGTCATTAAATACACAAGACAATATTAGCAATAGTATGGTATTGCAAGAACAGGCGTTGATTGACAAAGCCTTAATCAATGCTGGTTTACCAGAAAATAAAATCAACAGTCTAATTGCAATGGCGAAAGATAAACTATCGTGTGATAGTGATTGTCAACAAAAACGTCTGGCGGATAATTATAAAAAAAAGTGGGACTTGGCGAAACAGCAATATATATCCGCACCGGAGGATATTAAACAAGCTGAGAAGAATTATTATATTTATGATAAAGGTTATCCGGCCTATAAAGATATGTTATATGAACGGTATACAAAATCGGCGGCCGAATTCAAAACGCAGTCTAATAAAAAATACACACTAGTAAATGAAGAAATAAGTAATTTAATTGATAATTATGATACAAGCACGCTTTATTTGCGTAGGATGAATGATTTACTGCGTGTTAAATTGAAAGAGAATGATGATTTGAAGAGAGAAATTGATCAATATATTGGTTTTACCCAAACCAGCGGGCGAAAAGTTATTTATGAAGATAGAGCGCGGGATTGGTTGTACACTGCTCGAAATATTCTTTTATTTATTTATTTTTCTCTCTTAGTTCTTTATATTATTTTTGGAAAATTTATTCCAAAGCAGGAATATTTACAGTGGAGAGTATGGTTAATGCTTATTATATATATATTATTTCCCTATTTTGTCTTGGATAAAATTGTTAAAGGTATTTTCTTTCTTTATAATTATATAAAATCGTGGAGTATAAATAAAAATGTATATACACATTTATAGGTATATTTATAGGTATATTTTTTAAAAATAATTGTGTCAATTTTATAGGGAAATTATAAAATTGATTTATTAATTTAAATTAAAGTATATAGTATTACCAACAAAGCAAAAACTATCAAGCAGCAAAAGTATCAAGAAGCAAAACTATCAAGCATCAAACCTATCAAGCATCAAACCTATCAAGCAGTAAAAGTCTCAGTAACGAAGATGTCTTCCAACGAATGCATTGTGTGTTGCGAGGAATATAACAACACCGCAAATAGTAAAATAATGTGCGAGCATTCGGGTATGTGCGCATTCGAGGCGTGTAAGTCCTGTATTAAGACGTATTTAACGGGCATTACCAGCGACCCGAATTGTATGCAATGTAACAAGGCGTGGAGCGACCAATTCTTAGCGAAGCAACTGGGAACAACCTATTTGCGCACTGAATATATGGCGCATCGCAAGGAGTTACTCGTACAACAGCAAATTAGTCGTATGCCCGATACCATGGCGGCAGCGGATTTGTATAAACAGGTCACAATGTTTCAAACGCAAATTAAGAATTTGCAAGAGGAGTATAAATCCGCACGTGCATATATATATGATTTACACCAACAAAATACTTTGAATGCGAGTAAGCGTTCTGATGCTATCCAAAAAGCAGATGTATCAGACGCAAAAGTCCTGAAAAAACTTACCGAATCTTTTAAAAAAGAGTGTATAAGAATAGATAAAGAGTTGAAAAATACGCACGAAACCCGGTCGCTTATTCAGACAAATATCCGAAAAATTAGACACGACATTGCCGTTTTGCAAGGGGGGGAGCCTGTTGTCGAAGTTAAAAAAGAGGAGGCACGTAAGTTTATTATGCCGTGTCCTTTTTCGGATTGTCGCGGGTATTTGTCGACACATTATAAATGCAACTTATGCGAGAACCACACATGCGCCAAGTGTTTTGAGCTTATCGGTTTAGACAAAGAAGAAAGTGGGCACGAGTGCAAACAAGAAAACATCGATAGTGCCGAGTTTATTCGTAAACAGGCGAAACCGTGCCCATGTTGTGGTACACGCATTAGTAAAATCGACGGCTGTGACCAAATGTGGTGCACCCAATGTCACAAAGCGTTCAGTTGGAACACGGGTAAAATCGTTACGGGGACCATTCACAACCCCCACTTTTACCAGTATCAGCGGGAACAAGGAGGGGGCGCCGCTCCACGCAATCCAGGTGATGTGGTGTGCGGGGGGTTGCCAAACGTACGCGAAGTTACGAATAAAATTACCACTTCTGGTGCATATAATAGCAGAACACTGTATGATTTTACCATATTGAATATTCATCGCCTGCAATTACACTTTACGGCATTTAATGTCGAGCCACTACGTCGGGAGGTTCGCGATGAACAAGATTACGAAAAAGAGCGTATCCAATATATTGTGCAGGAAATTTCGCGCGAAGAATTGGCTACTAAAGTAATTCGCAAAGACAAAGCCCGAAAAATCAAAGTGGCAGTATTACATGTGTGCGAATTATTTATAGCGGTGGGTATTGATTTGTTCCAACAAATTATGTCGAGTGAAAAAACGAATCTCGCCTTTGCCGATGAGCTGGAAGCACGTATTGCAGAATACGATAACCTGCGTCAATACTGCAATGAACAATTTAAAGGGATCAGTATGTTGTATGGCGTATGTGTGCCGGTTATTGATAATGCCTGGAAATCCGAAACCTGGAAATACAACTCCAGAGGCGAGACGGATAAATATATCCTTAAGAGAGAAGAACGACACGATATTGTCCGAAAAGAAAGGGAACGCAGGATGGAAGAATTTCACAAGGCACAGGAGGAGCGGAATGCGGAGTATATGCGATTGATGGAGGCGCAACGCAATCTTTAAACCAACCTTTAAACCAACCTTTAAACCAACCTTTAAAAAAGGTTGCACCAAAATTAACAACCGATGGAAAGGCAAAAAATAAAAAAAATAAAAAATAAAAAAAATAAAAAATAAAAAAAATAAAAAATATAAAAAAAATAAAAAATATAAAAAAAATATAAAAATAAAAAAAATAAATAAAAATTCTAGGTAAGGATTTTTTATTTATTTTTTGCCTTTCCATCGGTTGTTAATTTTGGCGCAACCTTTTTTAAAGGTTGTTGGTGTCTTCTTCTTCATCATATATAATCGCCACATTATGCCAACCCTGATTACCTTTGGTATTATTATAGATACCAAACCGCTTGTCCATAAATTCAATAATTTCCTTCCCTTTAGGCCCCCCTTTCCCATGGGTAACTGTAAACCACAGTTTAAATATTTCCAATAATTCGGTTTTCTTAATTTTCCCTCCCTCTTTTTTCGTAATTTTATCTTTGGCAAATTCCGTGAAATAATCCAGTTTCTCTCTGTGTTGGTCACTGTTGGCCAATACCGTTTTACAGTCCATCACAATACCTTGAGCTACATAAGAACGCTCAACCAGCATCGACATTAAGATTGGCGCCCACGCCTCAAACTTATCATCGAGATTTTTATCGAGGGGATATTGGTAAGGACACTCACTCCGCGGAAACTTAATTTCATCTTCGTAAGGCTTTTCCAGAAATTTCGATTTGAAATCGACATAGCGCAACCGGCGCCACGTGCCGTCATCATTGCTCGTTTCTTCAAAATCGACATTCGTCGCCACGACTAACTTGAACTGCGGAATAAAGGTCACCGAGTCTTTAAACAGAGCCCGGGCCGTAATCGGGTCACCCCCCGTAATTTCTTTCATTATCCCCTCATTCATTCGGTCGCCTTTCGACATTTCTTGCATAACGGCATAGCGGACGCCCATTAATTGCGCCACCTCGGAAGACGTACTGCCAATCGTATTGCGTTTTTGTGTAATGAGACTAATCGGTACCGTGCCTTTGTAGGTCCCGAGACCTTTGCCCATCAGCTCGACCAATTTCGATTTGCCGTTGCGCCCCGAACCCTTATAAATATTAAAGGTTTGATTCGCGTTTGTTCCAATTAAACACGAGGCTAAATGTTCCCACATATAATTTCGCAAATCTTCTTCTGGGAACAGCTGACACATGAATTCCTCGAGTTCTTTAATGGTTTTTGCATGCTTGAGTTTATCCAGCTTGATATATTCAATATTGGTGCATTTGGAGATATAGTCGTCCGGTTGCCCCTTACGGTGACAATTATTCTTAAAGTCAATCACGTAATTATTGAAGCAGAGCAAGTAGGGATTTTGGTCGAGTTTCTCCAGAAACTTTCCATCATAAAACAACTCCCGGGCTTCACGCATAATATTATTCTTAGAGTTTGTCCGTTTCAATAAGGCACAAATATCCGCGAGTTTATTATTATATTTGCGCAATTCATCGCCCTTGGTATCGCCCTGATCAAACGTTTGGATTTTTAAGACGTTTTCCTGTACCTTTTTATTATAGACGTGAAACATGTCCTTGGAAATGAGGAGACGCAACGTGGTGCCCGAATCGATCTCATACCACCGATGATCAATGTACTCGTACCACACATTGTTTTTGATACTGACACATACAAAATCGTCTTTAAACATATTATAGAGTACACAGGCGATATCGTGTTCTGTTGCGGTCTGCACCGTTTGCTCGATGAAATAATCGATAGTTTCCGAGCGGATTTCGTTATATTTGGCACGGGCGTCGTTTTTACACCAAAACATAATCGATCGGTTCGTTAATCCGTCAGTGTTGCTGGTATCAAAGGTACACCACTGTTCATAGAGCTCTTTGACACAGGACCAATCGAATTTGCCGTTGGCGCCCCGCAGTGTATTACGACAATTTTCCTGACAACTAAACTTCACCCAGGATAAGAAGAGTTTTGGGCTAGTATTAGCTAAAGCCCACCCGACACGAATCCATTTATCAAAACTGCCGGGTCCATAATAATTGACGGGTAAACACATCGTGTATTGATGCGTCTCTTTAATCAGATAATCGCAGGGACTAATTTCCTCAAACAGATTGGCTAACAGTTCATCTAACGTCTCTTCCGAGTCAATGTCGCTGTAGTTTAAACTACCGCCTCCACCGGGTTTACCGGCGAATTTCAATTTATATTTTTTGGTGCCACTCTTCTTGACAGCACTTGAACGCCCGAGGTTCTGTAAAGCTTTTTCATAAAGTTCCTTCACTTCGGGGTTCATTTCAAAGGCCGGGAATTTCGTATAATGGGCGGATAATTTGGCAATATTCTTCTCGGTTGAGAAGGAGTCGATATTCTGTTTTTCCGGCATCCAGCCTTCCTCGCGGTCAATATACGACAGAATGAAATGCGATTTTATTAAATACACTTGATGTTGATACTCGGGTTTGCGGGAGCCGTACATTTGCCAATTCACGTAGCCTTTACTTATGCCCTCGTCCAGGACTTGTTCCCAGGAATTCGTAAGCGGTAATCCGCTCCACTGTTCTTTGAACTCCGGTAAGACTCTATCCCGTAGAACCACTTGCAATGCGTGGTGCATTTGAATACCGAAGATAATATGCACCCCGTCTTTGGTTTCCTCGGGTAATTTATTGACGTCGCTTTTCTCCATGACAAATACCTCCATATTTGTCCCTGGCGTGATGTTCAATAAACTCGAGATTTTGTCGGCATACAGCATAATCGCGTCGACAATGTGGTCTTCCGTGTGTTGTCTTTCGGTAACGGACTTATTGTAATGTAAATCGATATCAACCATGAGCGGTCCCGTCTCGATATTTTGTTTTTCGGTGAGATATTCTTTCTTGCCATTGACGAAAATATATTTAAAATACTTCTTAATAAACTCGGCATGGTCTTCGGGTGGAATATTATAAGACCCGGGATAAATATTTTGCTTTGGATCACCCATTCGGGTATGTGTATATGTCTCACCCTTACCCACCGTGTGATTTTTAAGGTATTGTTCAAAATCACTATTGCTAATAGAAGCCATAGTTTGAGCCATCTTGTATGTTTATTATATATATATATAAGACTTTTTTATCTCAATTTTAAATTAAATAAGAATTAATTAAATATACAATGTCGGTTTTTACCACATAAAATCTTTACAATGTCGGTTTTTACCACATAAAATCTTTACAATGTCGGTTTTTACCACATAAAATCTTTCGATTGAATCTGGGCATAAACATATTTACTATAATATTGACATAAACATATCTAAATAAGTATTATTATGTCGAAAAATATTACTATTACACACAGTGAAACGGAGGAACAAAGCGTAGAGGTGACACAGAGCGTAGAGGTGACACAGAGTATTGCGGCCAACATTGTACAGACCGAAACGGTTATCAGTAAAGATACATTTCGTCGCTTGGTGAAGGATGTGAAAGATATTGTGAAAAATCCATTGCATTCACACGGAATTTATTATATACATAACGAAGATGAGATCTTAAAAGGCAAAGCTTTGATTATTGGTCCGAGCGAAACGCCCTATGAAAATGGTTATTATTTATTTGATTTTTTGTTTCCAGCAAATTATCCCCATTCCCCGCCAAAAGTAACGTTCTGCACCAATGATGGACACACCCGGTTTAATCCAAATTTATACGTACAGGGGAAAGTGTGTCTCTCGGTATTAAATACGTGGCAAGGGGAACAGTGGACGGGTTGTCAGACCATATCCTCGATCTTACTCGCACTCTGTACCGTATTAAATAATCAACCGCTCTTAAACGAACCCGGGGTAAGTGAGAAACATAACGATTATCATAATTATAATAAAGTTATTACTTATAAAAATTTTGAAGTAGCCATGTTGCAAGTGTTGACACAAGAATATACGGCTACGAATTTTGCTGTGTTCGCACCGACAATACAATCGCATTTTATAGAAAGGTATGACCATACTGTAAAGAGATTAACTGAGTTTTGTGATCTCTTCCCAGAGAAGGAAAAAATACGTACAACTATTTACAGAATGGAAATTGTAATTGATTATAAGGGGCTTTTAGAAAAGTTTCGTGATATAAAACAACAATTAATTCATACTTTTTAATATAAAATTGATTTAATTTAAAATGATAATATTATATTATATACAAGACAAAGATGCATTTCTGTACAGAGTGTAACAATATGTATTACTTGAAAATAATGGATAATGATGCAAATAGTTTAATATATTACTGCCGCAATTGTGGACACGAGAATACGACCTTGACCGCAGAAAACGTGTGTGTTTCGGATACGCAAGTTAAACGTAGCGAAGATCAATACGTGCATATAGTAAATGAATATACCAAATACGACCCGACCCTCCCGCGAATAAATACGATTGATTGCCCGAATAGCAAATGCCCGAGTAATGTTGACACTGATGGAAAGAAAGTGGAACGCGAAGTTATCTATATTCGCTATGACGATACAAACATGAAGTATATGTATGTGTGTGCGATTTGCAACACAAATTGGAAAAATGATAAGTAAATAAAAAATATTATTAAAAGCAAAATATATATATATTTTTTATTTACTTATAAAATTGAAGTAATATAAATATATATATTATAATTAATAAAGAGAACATGGAAGGTTTAGTAGAAATCTCGAACAGTGACCTATTTAAAGATGACGAGGACGAAGATGTTAAAGATGAACATGAAGAAAATAGCGATATCGATGAGGATGATGACAACAGTGAAATTGAAGATAGTGAAATAGACGAAGACGAATTAGAATTGGACATTGAAGGAGCTTCACACCAGGAAGAAGGAGACTCGAATGGAAAAAAGAAGGCAACAACAAAAGCGTCTCTAATTGGCGGAGCCGATAATGGAGAGGTTAGTGACGAGGAGAGTGACGAAGATGACGACTATTTACAAAAATTCAATCAAGCGATGCGTGATGATTTAATTCTCAATTTTCACCCGGAATCGAAAAGTCATAATTACGAAGAAATTAAACACCTGGCTAAAGTGACTAGAAATAAAAATGGTGTCATTGTCGATGAATTGCATAAAACGATCCCCCTGTTGACCAAGTATGAGAAAACGCGTATTCTGGGACAACGAGCGAAACAATTGGAAAGTGGTGCCGTGTCATTGGTGCAGGTGCCACCCAATGTGATTGATAGTTATTTGATTGCAAAATTAGAATTGACCCAAAATAAAATTCCATTTATTATTCGTCGCCCGTTGCCGAATGGAGGCATGGAGTATTGGTATGTGAGTGATTTGGAAGATCTCTAACCAACGTACTTTTTAAAAAAGTACAGCAAAATAAATAACAATATATACTTCAATTATAATATAAACATGTTTTTTATATTATAACACAAATGGCTTTATTTATTATGTTTGTTAATGCGAAAACATATAATATAGTATATAATAAAGTTGTGCCTCTACAAGAATACATATTAGAAGATAAAATAAGAGAAGAAATAAAAGAATATATAGATACAGCGCAAACCGAATTTAAAACGTTTTCACTTTATAAGACCTATAAAGATATTATACATTTTTCTATAAATAAATATGATTCTGTTGCTGATGGATTAAAAGGGGAATACAATGATTTTTATGAATACAAACATTCTGAATGTACCGAGGAAAATAATACTAAATTTCTGATTTCTCCGAATGAAGAGAAATTACGTGCGTTTTGTGGGTATATTAATCGGCTCACGCATTGGTAACTATACGCAATCAGTAAACTATAAAAACAGTTTCACATTATTATACCACGCAAACGGGTCATCGCCCAGTGTAATAAATTCCAATATCTCTCTGCCCGTAATATCTAAACCTTTATATATCGCCACAATATCTAGTTTCTTCCCAAATTCTGTCAATAAAAAATCATATAAATCAGTATAATTCTTCTCTTGAATTAGGCGCAAACATTTACTTTTCTTTTCATTATTATTTAAAAAAATAAAATTAGCAGCGTCTTTATCAAAGTCTTTTATCTCTTCACCAGTGATTAGGCGAAAAACGACCCGCAATGCCTGTAATGTGACATTATTTACTTCATGTTTAACGATAAATAGCATTTTTTCCATGTGTGCATTAAAGATATCTTTGTCGTTATTATTATATTTTCTCTCAATATCTGTTTGTAGTTGGGCTAACTTTTCATTTACACAATAATAATAGACATTGAATAATTTAATATGACCTGAGGAATTCACATGGAAGGGGTGGTAAGAACAGGGATCTGTCAAATCGAAATAGCAACCAAAATCTTCGCGTAAGCCGAGGCCATAAATAATATGGTCGAGGTGGTCCTTCACGTCTTCGTCGAAATATTCGGCTAAGATGCGATTCTCTCGCCCAGTAAAGTCGTGATAAATAAAAAGGATACCGTTTTCCATGGCGTATTGATTTAAATCTTTTAAATGAGGCGTAATATCGATGCCTAGCTTATTTCTGTAAGGTTCGGTGTGAACATTTTCTCGCCAGGTGTAAAGGGTTAAGTTTGGTGAAGTGTATATATTATTTACATCATTATTGTAAACTAGTCCCTTGTCCTTCACCATATACGGCGGATCTTCTTGATTAGGATCTATTAAAATAATGGAAAGACACGAGTTCGGTATGGCGTTTTGCAAATGCTGTAAAAAAGGCGGGTATTGTTGGTAATTTTTCTGGGAGAGGGCACCACCATCCTCTTCGCGAAAACTGGCGGCCGTCCCGACCCCTAAATAAATAATGTTTTTACTCCCTAAATCAATGTTCTCTTTTATATAGGTAATAATGTTTTGTAAATCCATTTTATAATTATACAAAAAATATACTTATATTGTTTCTTATAAATGTATTGTTGATATTTTGCTACACTTTTTTCAAAAGTGTCTAGCACTTCCACCGCGTACCGCATTTAATACACGTCACAAAGGTCGTCATCGGTTCATCCGCCGAACGCGTTTGCAATTGATAGTAACTACACTCTTTCGATTTACATTTCCTGCAGGTAAAACCATCGGTCGAGGCTTCCAATTTCGGTGCATAAATATTTTCTTCGCGAATTTTCTTATCACTTAGCAAGATGGCCCATTTTTCCGGTATAATCTCCTGGTGCGTCATAAAGGCGACTTCATGCGGTTTAACCTCCTTATTCGTTATTCTTGCAACGAGTTGAGGATTTTTCAAATTAGCATAAACACTGCGGAGTTTGTCGAGATACAGATGCGTAAAATACACATTGTCCCATTTTTTCACAATCTGTCTTTCGGTGGCTTCTTTTATGCAATAATTATAAATGCCTTTCTCGAGATTCTTGCAAATATTTTCATCCGGTAAATAAGATTGGAATTTAGTGCGAACATTGGCGCGGAATACGTCAGGCGTTTTAATGGTACGCATATTGTATTGATATACATAATTATATTTATATGTATATCAAATCAATTTATTTATTATATACACTTTTAAAAAAAGTGTAGCAAAATTATACTTTTAAAAAAAGTGTAGCAAAATTATACTTTTAAAAAAAGTGTAGCAAAATTATACTTTAAAAAAAGTGTAGCAAAATTATACTTTTAAAAAAGTATAGCAAAATTATACTTTTAAAAAAGTGTAGCAAAATTATACTTTTAAAAAAAGTGTAGCAAAATTATACTTTTTAAAATAGCTATTGTATTTACTCTTCATCCGAATAAGAATAAGCTTCTTCCTCCAATTCTGACCCATAGTAGTCCTCTTCTTCCTCTTCTTCTACCACTTTTGTCTTCTTTTTATTTTTAACAGACACATCTACATTGTCATCCTCTTCATCTTCGCCTTCCTCGTCCTCGTCCTCTTCATCATCGATAACAAAATCATCTTTTACATAACCATTCTTTGTTTTTACAACTTCCTCTTCATCATCTTCTTCTTCCTCCTCTTCGTCTTCAACATCTTCTTCTTCGTCCTCGATGTCTTCAAACCCGCCAAATAATTTCTCATACAATCTTAGCCACAAATCAGTAGACAAATCTACAATAGCGCCTTTACTATCGACCCGTATTAAGGCACAGGAACCATAATATAAGGCGTTGTCAACCGGGGGAGGAAAATCATATTTATTTTCATTATTGGCTTTACCCTCATTCTTCGCCCATAACTCAATATTAACTAATTCTTTATTATAGTCAATTGTCCATACGGCCGTCCTGTCGAAATTCTCATTTGAGCGAAAACCACATTTCTTATATAATATGTCTCTAGAAAGATCTTTTGATTTCACTTGTTTAATTGTGCCATTTTGTTCTACTATTAAGATCGAGATCATGTTATTTATTCTTAACTGAATGGGTTTAAATAGTTTATTCATTATTTATATAAAATAAATACTTATGCGCTTCTATTTTACTGATAATGAATTATTACATCACCTAGAGAGTTCATTGGTTCTTAAAGATATAAATATAATTAGAAGAATATATTCTTCGGATGGAATACTCCATGTAGTTAATAATATATTACAGAGAGTTATTATAAATGATGTACCGGTCGAGAAAATAACTATTAATAATCATGATTTTATTGTAGATAGAAGCACTATTAAATATGAAACGGGTTTTTTTCAAATAAGTCCTAAACATATTGGCGAAACAGTAACAATACGCACTTATACCATTGCAAATGCAATAGACCCAAATGCAATAGACCCAAATGCAATAGCAATAGACCCAAATGAAATAAAATTAGTCATTGAAAAACACTCAAACAATATTATTGAAATTTATTTTCTTACAGATTCTGAAAAACATATTAGTACGTTTTTATCATCTCTAAACTTATGTTAACTTATATAAATGTTATTTTTTACATTGAAAACAATATTTATTTCTTTAATGCTAATAGCTCTTATACATTATTTATATGCTTTTTTAAAAGATACCTTAACGATACCAAAAGTAAAGGATTTAGTAAATAAACCTGCGAAAAGATATGACGAAATGTATGATATGATGCAAAATAAACATGCTGGTATGCAACAAGGTACTGGGCAACAAGGTACTGGGCAACAAGGTACTGGGCAACAAGGTACTGGGCAACAAGGTACGGGTCAACAAGGTACTGGGCAACAAGGTACGGGTCAACAAATAAAACAAGATACTAGTATGCAAGATGAACTTAAGAATTTCTTAAGTGAACTTAAGAAACCAGATTTAGCACAAAATGTAGGACCAAATGTAGGACCAAATGTAGTAAAATATAAAAATACCATGAATGATAGTTTTCCTACCGCAAATGAATTATCCAGTGGATCATATTCGCCATTTTAGGTTTTTATTAATACAAAATGGTATCAATGCAAGATACATATGTATCCAATAAATACTTGTGTTTACTTATATAATTAAATATTGGGTCACATATACCATTAACAAAACAAAAACTATTATCAAAAGTTATATGATGTTTTGCATGTACCTTATAATTAAGCAATAGTCCAAAATCTTGTAATTTATGTACTATATAAGGCACGTGTTTTTTTGTTATTATTGCATGACACCAATAATGATTCATTTGCATAACAAGAGTTAAATATAATGTATAATGAATTAAAAGTGAATTATATGTCAGTATATTTACTATTGACATTACTATATTTATAAAAAATATGGTATTTGCTTCATAATGTGGTTGAAAATCCTTATAATATACCCATTGAAAAATTGGATATAAGTGATGTACTTGAAAACCAATTTTAAAATAATCAATAATTGTTTCTGAGTAATTTACTTTACTATTATCTAAATATATATGAACTAATCCTGATATAAAATCTGCTGTAATACAGCTAAATATTACATACATGACATTTTCAAAAAGTGAATTGCAAATAATTAATTCATAAATATAAGGAATATTAATAAGATTAAAGAAATAAAAATACAACCAAAACATATACCCAAGTGGTTTGGTTAATAAGATATAAAAATATAGATAATTGTTAGTTACATTATTATCTATATACATTTTCTTATATGTCGTTAATAATTTTTCTTTATGATTCATGTTTTATACTTATATATGTATATATTCAAAAATAAAAACGTATTAAAGCTATACTTACATTTAATATAAATGATTTTGTCGAGAGAAGATAAAAAACAATTGCTTGATAGATTTCCGTCTTTAGAACTTTCCTATGAAAATGTATTACATAAGAAAGTTTGCGCTGAGTTGTATATGCTAATACCAAAGGGGCAGAAAGCTTTTGTATGGTTTACTTATTGGCAGGATCTAGACGTGTGTTTGGTTTTATTGTTAAATGATAACAATAATATATGCGATGTTAAACCCTATCCAGTGTGTTTTGACGCAAAACTATCATTAAATACGGTCATATATGGTACTATATTTAGCAATAATAATTTAACACATTTTTCTTGTGAACAGTTGTTTTATTATAAAGGCACAAATGTAAATAAAGGTCCAAATGTAAATAAAGGTCCAAATGTAAATAAAGGTCCAAATGTAAATAAAGGTCCAAATGTAAATAATTATTCTTTTTTACAACAATTAGCCTTATTTAAGCATATATTTTCAAATGATATTAAGCAAGTAGCATATACACCCGATTTTCTTATATTAGGCATACCAATAATTAAAACTAACTATGACCATGCCTTGTTTTCTATAAATGGATTATCTTATAAGGTACATGCGGTAAGTTTTATTAATAATAATGATGTATTAGGCATTTATAAAATAAATAAACCGATTTTACAGGAAGCCACCTTTAAAGTAAAGTCTTTAGTAGGCGCAGATATATATGAATTATATTGTAACGACCGAACAGATGCGTATAGTATTGCTTTTATACCTAGTTATAAATCGAGTGTTATGATGAATTCATTATTTAGGCATATAAAAGAAAATTCTAATTTAGATTTGTTAGAAGAAAGTGATTCGGAGGAAGAATATGAAAATACAAATGTTAATAAATTTGTGAATATGGATAAAACGTATAATATGCGATGCGTCTATATCAGAAAGTTTAGAAAATGGCAACCCATTGAAGTTGTTTATGACCAGCAAAAGCAAAAAATTACTAGTTATAAGGAGGTGCAAATGTTGGAGAAAGCAACCTTTTAAGAAAAGGTTGAACCAAAATCACTTTTGAAAATTAACAGCAAAACATACAACTTTTAATACAACCTTTTTTTTAAAAGGTTGTATTTATTTTTTGGTTCAACCTTTTTTAAAAAGTTGTATATATATAAATGAGTGGTCCTTGGAGTGGTTATAATACAGAACCTGTTAATTTTAATTATCAAGTAGAAAAATATGCAAATCCTTATGGAAAAGTTGCAGGTGTAGGGTGTGACGGAACAAAATATGGGCCTGACGCAGTAAATAGTGTTTATTCCTCACCATTTGTTGGTGGGAATGGTTATTCTTTTACTGATACACCAATCGCCCCAGTTGCTGGTCCTGGAGCGCCTTATTCGGAAATTCGCGAATACAATGACAGAGGCAACTATCGTAATTTATTTCCACCATTATTTCAGTCTGCTTTAACGGGGGGTAAACGGCGAGGGAGACGGTCTATGCGTAAATATGGTTCTATGCGTAAAATTAAGACCCAATATGGCTGTAGCAGTAGAAAAATCCGTGGGGGGAGAAAACATAAACGAAAGACTATGAAGCATCGCATGTCAAAACGCACAACAAAGAAAAGAGGTCATGGAAAACGTAGAACTATGCGCCGAACTATGCATAAAAGTATGCGCGGCGGAATGAGCAGTGCAAGTGATTATACGGAAGGCCGTGATGCATCGCAAGATCAACCCTACGGTAACAAAGCCTATTCTTTTGGGCAAGGTCTGGATTCAATGTTAAGTGCAAATGAGAGCGCTTTGGCTAGTCCGACACCATTGTTGCCTTATAATACTTGCGGGAAGTATATGCGAACTTAAATATTAATTAAACATTTGCCTTTCATTAAGGCTTCTTGTGAGACATAAACATCACATGTTTCTGTCTTATTTTTTTTAATAGTTGTATCAGATAAGGTTTTCCATATACTTGTTTTTTTTTCATTTGCTGAATCCGTTATATTTGCTAAATACAAACCACTATTTGTATGTAGTATTTTATATTTATTACTAGAATAATATTTGCGCCGTTTTTGCCATTGTCCAATAAAGACGTCATGTGTATCGATAATATCAATTACCAGTGGTCGCTCATGTTTGACCCGTAGAATACGTCCGACGGCTTGAATAATATCCGTTTTTGGTGTGGCAAGTAACAAGGTTGTCAGGGTTTTAATATCTAAGGCTTCCGCTGCCATCGCATACGTCGCAATAATCACTTGACACGTCTCACTTTTCTTTAAATCCGCGTCTTTCATGCCCCCTACATAGTAGCCTACGGTGGCGAGTTGCCGGTGTTCAATAGCCTTATAGAGATAGGTCAAAATGTTTTTATTATGCGCCAAGATCATCAATTGTTGTCCCGCCTTTAGACTCAATTCACGTTCGACGACTTTCAAAATAAATTCACTACGATGACTAAATGCGCACAATTTTGAAATCATGGTGCTATAGGCCGGATTCCCTCGGTAATCAAAACACATTTTATTAAACTCTTCATCACTCGTCTTATATTCAATTGCTTTCACTAGGACCGGATCTTCGTCTTCTCTCTTCTCTTTATACACAATGTCACCTAAAAACATTTTAAAGACTTTGGAGAGCCCGTCTTTTCTTTGCATGGTCGCACTTAAACCTAACGTATAGAACGTGATAATTTTCTGTAAGGAACGACTAAATACTTCGGAGGAAATGTGATGACACTCATCGACAATCGTTAAACCAAATTGACTAAAGAGGTCTTCGGGATATTCTTTCATCGAGAGGGATTGCAACATCCCAATGACAATATCCTTTCCTTCAATATCCATAATCTGCCCCTGAATGCGTCCAACTTTAGCAGTCGGCAGAAATTGCTCGATCCGCTCAATCCATTGATTTAACAGAAACCCTTTATGTACAATCACGAGGGTTTTCTTTTTCAACTGGGCGATGATTTTCAAGGCAATAACAGTCTTACCGCGTCCGCAGGGGATTTCTAATAAACCGCCCCCGCCCCATACTTTATCCGTATGTTTTAAATAAATATCGATAATGTTGTTTTGATAGTCCCGTAAATCCCCATTAAAATTAAGTTGAATATCGGTGCCTTGGGGAATTTTAATTTCTTCGGGTGGGCCATAATTTTGTATACCGTAGTAACGAGGCAAATAGATTTTTTTGGGGGCTTCGCGATACACTGGAAAAGCTGGTGACTGAATAGGTGACGTAGGTACATAAGCCCTGACATTTAATTCTTCTTTTAAGACTTTTAAATCGGAGGGTTCCAAACATTCTTTATATATTGTATATCCTTTAGGTCCTAGGTAAGTATTATTACTCATTATATATATTATACCGGTTGTGTTTAGTTCATTTATTTAATATATATTAAATTTGATATATATAAAATCACTTTGATATAAAATCACTTTGATATAAAATCACTTTGATATAAAATCACTTTGATATATAATAACTAATATGTATATCTTGTATATTTCGGAAATGAATAAAATAGTGCACTTAGGAATACATGACGACCCGGGCAAATTATATGTCAATGCGTTAAATCCATGCACTGCTGATGAAAAATTTAAACCTCTTATTTTTAAATGGTTAGACTTGGTAAAAGTCAATCTCAGTGATATTAAAAAAAGAGAGATGGATTATTCTTTTATGTATACACCTTATATTGAAGGTTGTTATTCTATTAAAGACTTGACTTTATATATAAAGAAAGTTTAAGTACACATGTACAATACGAGCAACCCGCCAATGATAGATAAATTATTTATAAATTTGTGATAATTTTTACTAGTTTCAAACGGATTATGATACATAATTGTTGCCATAACTGTGAAGACAATTAAAGAAATCACAGATGTTTTAAACAATGGCAATAAATTGAATAATCCTGTAAATGTATAACTTGTTATAATTATCGGCGCAACAATTTCCAATAATATCACACTACTAATAACTAATTTCGAAAGAAAAAGAGGAATATTTATTTTATTAGAAAAGTTTACAGTAGTTTTGGAAAACGTGAATATTTTCTCGAACCCACTTAAAAAAAACAGTAACGTAATAAGAAGAGATGGATAAAATAATTGCATCATTTTATATATGTTAAGAATAATAATTAACAATTCACGCTAAACCTAAATAATTACGCCCAATTTTACTCGTAACAAACATACCTATTCCACAGGTAATCTGTGCATAGAATACATTACTTTTTTTTGTGCAACAAAGTAAATATGCAGATAAAATAATAAACAGTAAAAAACACATCCAGAATAATTGAGTAAATGTATCCATTATAATATAAATATATATTATTTAACTAAATGTATATGAATCAGTCGATTATTTAACTATAAGAATGCTTTTTTCTACAATTAAATATATTATTATATACTTTTTTAAAAGTATATTTTTGCAATACTTTTTTTAAAAGTATATTTTTGCAATACTTTTTTTAAAAGTATATTTTTGCAATACTTTTTTTAAAAGTATATTTTTGCAATACTTTTTTTAAAAGTATATAATATAAATGAAACAAGTTTTAAACCAGATTAAAGTTGAAAAGAAGGAACATATTGTACTGGCAGTTTTATTAATTATATATATTTTATTAGATATTCAATTACCAACAATGATTGTTGGCGCTGTGGATAATATTTTTGGGAAAGTTGTCTTGTATCTTTTGGCTTTTATTATGTTTATGAATGTAAATCCGGTGGTGGGTATTTTAGCATTTATTGCTGTTTACACTATGCTTAAACGCGCCAGTAAACAAAGCGGCACATTCGCTATCCGTAATTATTTACCGTCGGAAGAAGCGAAGGTATTGGATTTTTCAAAATTCAATGAGTATCCCTATACTTTAGAAGAAGAAGAAGTCGCAAGAATGGCGCCGATCGTTTTAAATGAGACATCAACGGGTTCGGATTATAAGCCCGTATTAGACTCTTTACATCAAGCGGCGCCGATGGATTACGAGGGGGTTATCTAAGTACTTTTGGGAAAAGTACAGCAAAACCAACCAACCTTTTCAAAAAAGGTTGAGCCAAAACACTAGAAAATAATGAATTTATTTCATGGCGTACGCATCCTTTATAAAGTATTATTTTCGGTTGTATTTTGGTTCAACCTTTTTTAAAGGTTGTTATATATAATGATATTTGACAAAGATATCATCATTTTAGTAGTTGGTTTATGTATAGTGTCTATATTATATGTGTTAGCCACATTTGGTTATAAATACTTACAATTACACGGTTATGGGTTTAAATATATTTTTATTATTTCAATGTTGTTCGCAATTTTACTTTATGCTATAAAGATTCCTTTATTCTATTATTATGACCTGGATAATGCATTACTCACATATTTACTATATTTAATTATTACCTCGATTACTGTAATGCTTTATTCAAGTTTAATATTACATGAAAAAATACACACACATACTTATGTAATTATGAGTATAATTGTAGGACTATTTATACTAAATGATTATTTAACAAATAGAAAGTAATTTATACTTTATGTTTATTTATACTTTATGTTTATTTATACTCCTCTACGTGTAAATAAATTCTTAACGCTTTTATTAAGACCGCCTCTTATTTTCATGCCTCCGCTTCGCATGCCTCCGCTTTTTATTTTTACGCCCCCATTCTGTCCATTGTCACTCGTTAATTGCGCCAGTAACCAAGTACCTAATTTGGTGAGTCCTAATATCAACAATATACCTATCAATACTTGTAAAAATAAATTATTCTTAAACATATTTTTAACCGTGCCCATACTAAACATTTGTTCTGAACTTTTTGCTAAAGGCACCAAAGATTCGCCTTCATTGCCTGTCGGCAAACATTCCATATAAATATCACCTTTACCGGAACCCGTTAAAGTTGATGGACCATTTTCATTAAAATACACTCCCTTATTATTTTTCTTACTTTCATAGACATTGGCAGTTATAATTTTCTTAAGCGCCAAATAAGCACTATTGGAGAGAGAGATGACGGCATCATTGTCTTTGCTAAAGACCACGTAATCATATTCGCCATTACACGGTGAATAGGGTAAGGTGCCCGTATAAGAGTAGTATGGTTTTCTAGGAATAAATTTATCTATGGAGAACGTGGGTATATTTACCGTCGTTTTACTACCAGGCGAATTAGCCGTTTTAGACACTTCTGAAATGAGAGTATCAAAGATAGATAAACTCTCGGGGTTACTCGACCCGTTAACAACCGGCACACACACAAGTAAATTACCTTGACTGGATACATTATTATGTATGATAATTAATTCGGCATCGGCTTTCTTGCCACTATAATCATGTAGAGACGGCTGATACAGGCGCATTTCGCTGACTTCGTACTTATTCGAATTATAGGTTACGGGAGGAGTATTAGACACATCGGTCTTTAAAGACAAATAATCCCCGCGATTTGCAACATTTAGACTTGAATTGGGATATTTGAAACGATAGTCGCATTTGAGATCGCAAATTAAATCCGGATTATTTACAATATTTACTGGAGCGGTTGCATTTGGGCAAGTCATTATATTATCTCTATAATAAAAATATATATCTGAGTTTATATACACAATGAAATTGTCTAAAAACAAAATTAAGCATTTACTAAAAGTTAAAAATCAGTCTCAAAAGCGGTTACAAAAGAAAAAGGGGGGAAAAATAAATAAAAAAAATAAAACCATGCGAAAGAAAAAACACACGAATTTACGTCATAAAACTTTACGACGGATGAAAGGTGGGGGGCAACAAGCTAGTTCTATGAAGACCACTGCACAAGAAGCCTTACCTGCACAACACGATTTTAAATTTTTTAAAGCTAAATTTATAGAAGAAAGAAGGGAATTAGATACACTATTGAATAATAATTTTTCTCAGTTAGTCACCAAGGTAAATGCATTTAATTTATTATTGTCAGATGAAGATATAAGTCGTCTTAAACAAATAGATAGAGAGAAAAACAATGATAAAACAAAAAAAAATGATACGGAGTTTATAAATAGTATATCAACAAATAATTTTAATACGGATATGACACCCGTAGCCGAATTGCTTAAAAATATACTTTCTGACTTAATGGATATAGTAACACTTTTTACTGATTTTATAAAAAATACAAAAAAAATAATTACTAATGAAAAGGAACAAAAATATTTTGATACATTAACAAAGGTATCAGAAAGAATTGGTACTTATGCATTAGCCTTTCCAGGTTTTACAAATAATGTTAACGACATGATCAACGTATATAATTCTATTACAGAAACAAGGCGTGATAATAGTACAAGAAGTAAAAAAATACTCGAATTTATCTCTAAAAATGAAAAATATTCTTTTGAACATATGATGGATGGAATATCGAAGTATCTTCTACCTATGCAACTTACCGGTGAATTACAGGTGACACCAGAAGTATTGGCAATAGAAGAAGCTGGTATAAAAAAAGAATTAGACAATTTAGAAAATCAAAAAAATCCTTTAACACTTGAAGAACAAGCTGAAGCAGAAGATATGCAAAAATTATTAAACGAAATTAATGCAGAAGGTGAAGAAAGTAAAGAAGAAGAAGAAGAAAGATTAGACAGGGAATTAGCAGTTATGAGAGAAGAAGTAGGAGAAGAAGCACCTGCACAAGAAGTGTTAGCACCTGCACAAGAAGTGTTAGCACCTGCACAAGAAGTGTTAGCACCTGCACAAGAAGTGTTAGCACCTGCACAAGAAGTGTTAGCACCTGCACAAGAAGTGTTAGCACCTGCACAAGAAGTAATTGCTAATGAAGAAGTATTAAACCCTGCTCAAGACCAAGACGTATTAAACCCTGCTCCAGCAGAAACAACACCGGAAGATATTGCGCAAGAGAGACAATTTACAGCTGATACAGTTCAAAAATTGGCACTGTTAAGCAATAAATTAGAAGAATTAGAACAAAGAGAAACTGCATTGAAAGAAGACTTAGAAATATATAAAAATATGGGGGAAGCCGGTAGAGCTGGAGCAGTAGAACAAGCAGAAACCGTAGCTAAGTTGCAAACTAATATTGCCACTATAGAACAAGAAAAAGAAGATTTAAAGAGAGAAATAGAAGCAAAAGAACAACAGCGAGAAGCAGAGGTACAACAGCTAGGAGCAGAGGTACAACAGCGAGAAGAAGAGTTACGACTGCGAGAAGAAGAGTTACGACTTCAAGAAGAAGGGAATGCCGTTAATGACGCATTAATTTTAAATCAAAGAAATTTGATACAAACATTAACTAACACGATACAAGAGTTACGAGAATCGAATATTACTACTACTGCAGAACAAACCGAGGAACTTAATAGGTCACGGGAAGCAATTACTGGTTTAGAAGAGCGATTACAACTTGCAATCAATGTCTTAGCCTCGACACAAGAGAAAATAAATGAGTTTAAGAATAGGGATGAAAGAGCACAGGATATTATCAAAAATTTACAAGACACAATAGCTTTACTCGAACAAGATGCTAGTATGACACCAGAAAATATTGAAGAAATTAACAAATTAAAAACAAATATTACTTTCTTGGAACAAAAAATAGAACGCCAGGATGCAGATATCAAAGGCATAGACAATATATCAGAAGAAATTATTCGTAACCAAGATAGAGATATTAACCAATTAAAAACTATTATACAGGAATTGATGTTATCACCAATAGCAACTAATGCTTCTGCTTCACTAACTCGATCAAATGAAAATATTAACCAATTACAAGAGGATATACGAGGCGCAGTCAATGAATTCGCCGATGGTTATCAAATTTTAGACGATATTACTGAAGAAGGTCAGGAAATTACCAATAATGTGCAAGATACAATAGCTTCAATTGAGAAAAATCCTAAGATGACGAAAGAGCAATTTGAAGAATTAAATGGATATAAAAATAAAATTAAAGCATTGGAACAAAAATTAGAAGAAGCTGTTGCTGACGTAGAAGAAAAAGCAAATACGCATTTGGAAGAACAACAGGAGATTATTAAGACTTTACAAGATACCATTAGTTCACTTGAAAGTAACCCTACAATGACTGAAGAACAGTTTGAAGATTTTAATAAATTGAAGAATAATATTAAATTATTGGAAGAGAGACTTAAGACTGCAAACGAAGATATTGAATATAAAGAGGGGATAATTGAACAATTAGAACAAGGTACCGGCCCAAATAAAGGAGAAAGTGAAAATACTGGGCCTAATGCTGGGCCTGATACTGGGCCTAATGCTATGCCTGATACTGGGCCTAATTCTGGGCCTAATGTCGAACAGACTACGCAAAAAAGAGGGTTACAAGAGTTTATTGTTCGAATAAAATATCCCGTGCCCGGTAGTGATGAACAGGTAATAGATGTTATTGGTGATAGTGGCACTTCTACTGAAAGTAACATCATGAATATATCCAATGACATAAATGAAGAGTTTCCACCAGCATATACAAAATACGCGGGTGGTTCAAAGAAAACGAAACGTAAGGGGAATAAACAGAAATATAATAAAACTAAAAGCCGACACAACAAGGCAACATCTAATTCCAGGAATTGTTTTTTTGGAAAAGATGATTTCATTAATTTTTAAACAAAATAATAATTATAAGTGTAATTATTATTTATATAAAAGGAATATAACGCATCATTTGATTATCATAGGCGGTTACTTTAAACGCATCATTATAACCCTCGACAAATACAACATCACCCGAGTACAGATTATCACAACCATATTCGCTGGTACAACTGCGCCCTTTAAAAGTAATTGGTAGAGTAATTGTGTTAGTTTTGTCATTTGTAGTATAGAAATTCCATTTATCCCGGTTGGAAAGAACTGGCCGACCCATTAAAGGCAGTATAGTTTCTTTACCTTTTATTCGAGTTAAAATACCGACCTGACGATAAGTTGGATCAAATGGTTGCGTAGGCACATTAATAGGCATAACTAGACCACGTCTCGGGGCGTAACGTTCATCCTGTAATAAGATATCTTCTGGCATAGGCATAGGCATAGGCATTGTCATAGGCATATTTGGCCTTCTCAACGCATTATTACTTTTATAATGAATAAATAATAATACGCTACATAATAATATTATAATAATTACAATAGTTATATTCTCAAAGCATATAACTCCTGGTGGACAACGCTTACTCATTTATATATATACAACCTTTTAAAAGGTTGCGCCAAAAAAAACAAACCGATTGAAATGTTCATGTAAGGTTGACTGCGCCAAAATTCAACTTTAAATTTAGGTTGGATTTTGGTGTGATTTATTTTGTATTTGGCGCAACCTTTTAAAAAGGTTGTTTGATTATTTACCCCCTAAATTCGACAATTTGCTCTGTAATCCTTCCAACATATTACTCATATCACCCATTTTTAACCCTTCTAATAATGAACCCGCTTTCTCCATCATGGGCTGTAACTTATTAATATTGCCCATCAACATTTGTTGTTTTTCTGCTAAACGGTGAGTATCTTCCGACATGCTGCTAATCGCATCTGAACTCAACAATTTATCCAAATTATCATAGGCAGTCTCTAAAGTTGAGGCATAATCTACTGTGGGATGACTCTCATAATCATCGTCGTCATCATTAGAATTAAGACGGGCAGGGTTTAATTGTTGAGTAAACAGTTCTTTACCGGTGCCTTTTTTCCCCTTTAAAGGGGCGACTATTGGTTTAGGTTTAATAGTCGCTTTAGGTTTAGTACCACTTGATAATTTCATTGCATTAGGACCGGCTACTCCTTCTAATCCTTCTTTTGTTTGTTTCTTTTTTTTATCTGTATCCTTCATTTTTTCAAATCCTTCTTTGACTTTACCGATCATTTTAACACTTATGGCTAAATTTGTGCTTATTAAGGCGACAAGCATAATGATAATCATATTTTTGCTAAAATTACTGGTAATGATAGCGATTACTATAAAAAATATAATGGCGTCGAATTGTCTAAACATTAAATATGCAAACATGTTGCTAATGGCAATAAATAAAGTCACATATAATACATTTTTGTCCTTTAACAATGATTGTATATCAAACTTCATTCTATATAATATACTTTTAAAAAAAGTCAACCTTTAAAAAAAGTCAACCTTTAAAAAAGGTTGAGCCAAAATTTAACCTACAACCTTTGGAAAAGGTTGCACCAAAATTCAACCTTAATTTAATGTTGAATTTTGTTGTGAATTTTGGTGCAACCTTTTTCAAAGGTTGTCTTTTTCAAAGGTTGTCTTTTTCAAAGGTTGTTAGAAGAATCTAAACTGTTTTCTTGTTCTTGTCTTTGTCTTTGTCTTTGTCTTTGTCTTTGTCTTTGTCTTTGTTCTCGGAGAACTTATTAAAACCTCACCTGGTATAGGTGTATGTTTAGTTTTATTACCATAGCGAAACCCTCCTCTTTGTTTACGTGTACGATTACGTCTAGTATAGCGTTTTCGTGAATGATACATCTATATACTATAAATGTATTTTTAAATTTTCTAAACAATTGTTTCCACTGATATACGTTTATTTTCAGGTAGATTGTCTAAATCAATAGTGTGTATTATTTTTTCTTCATGTGTATTTGTTGGTTCTTCATAATACTCAACATCATCTTTATTAACTTTCTTTTTTATACAATTAATTTTGATGCAACATATTTTTATATGTTGCACATTATAATGAATAACAACTGTACTCAATAAACCTATGAGAGCTATTACTATGGAGACCGCTGGAGAAATTAAAGGTGAACTAGATGAATCATCGCTATATGAGCTTTCTGGTGAGAGAGAAGAATTATATAAAGTAAGAAGAACAGTAGTAGTATTCATAATATATATTCTATTTATTTATTTATTTATTTGCTTCATTTCTGATAATATTAACGACTGATCATATTTACATTGTCTTAACATTTCTTCTGTCGAAGTCGGATCTAGGATAATTTGTGTAATATATTCGGCTAATAATTGCAGAGCGTTATATTGATTTGTTTTCTCTTGATTAATGTTATCAAAATATATATTATAATCCCCCATTATCTCTCTTAAATATACATTATCCTTACTCTGTTGAGGTAATGTTTTGTTTTTATCGGTAATATTCTTGTGTTTTTGTTTAATAAGGTTTTGTAAATGTTGAATAGATATATCGCGTTTGGCTAGTTCCATTATATACTTTATACTTTTAAAAAAGTCAGGGAAAACCCAACCAACCTACTTCGTTTGAACCTTTTAAGAAAAGGTCGTCTTTTGGTTCAACCTTTTCTTAAAAGGTTGTTTGGAAAAGCGTTTAGAAATATTCTTATATAGTATATATTAGTATGAACCATAATATAGAACCCTTACTTATTTCTAGTGAGCAACGTTATGTCATGTTTCCAATACAAAATAAATCCATATGGCATATGTATAAAAAACAAGTCGAATGTTTTTGGCGGGCCGAAGAAGTCGACTTATCAAAAGATTTGGCTAGTTGGGCCACCCTAAATAGTGACGAACAGCATTTTATTAAAATGATATTAGCCTTTTTTGCCGCATCCGACGGGATTGTCCTTGAAAACCTCGGACTGCGTTTTATGACTGAAGTACAAATAAGCGAAGTCCGGGCATTTTATGGTTTTCAGATTGCCATGGAAAATATCCATTCAGAAATGTATTCTTTACTAATTGACACGTATATACGCGAAGAACAAGAAAAAACGCAACTTTTTGAAGCGTTGCAACATTATCCCTGTATAAAGAAGAAAGCCGATTGGGCGATTAAATGGATTCATGATACCAATGCGTCCTTTGCTGTACGTTTAGTCGCGTTCGCCTGTGTCGAAGGGATTTTTTTCTCGGGAGCGTTTTGCTCGATCTATTGGCTAAAGAAACGGGGGAAAATGCCGGGGTTAACCTTTAGTAATGAGCTCATTTCCCGGGACGAAGCACTCCATACGGAGTTTGCGATTCTCCTTTATCGACAGTTACTGTACCCCCTCGAAGAAAAAGTTATACATGCTATAGTCTCAGAAGCTGTGAAAATTGAACAGGAATTTATTTGTGAAGCGCTGCCCTGTCGGCTAATTTCTATGAACTCTAGACTCATGTCTCAATACATAGAATTTATTGCCGACCGCTTAATTATCCAACTGGGTTATGCGCCCCTGTATAAGGCAAATAATCCATTTGATTTTATGGAATTGATATCGATGGAGGGGAAGACGAATTTCTTTGAGAAACGGGTCGGGGAGTATGCCTTGGCGACAAAAACCAAAGACGAGAGTGTATTTGATATGGATGGGGACTTTTAAACAACCTTTGGAAAAGAGTAAAAATAATACAAACCTTACAGCTAATAAGTATTATAATGTTATTATTTCCATTTTACAATCTTTATTGTCTCTCTTGGGTTTTGACCAATTATAAAAATGAAACAAACTAAAATTTATTAAAATTTTCGGTTCTTGCATTGTATAGCTATGTGCCATGTGAATACCAATGGTATTAATGGAATCGGTTTTATGAATATTCTTACTTCTATGATTATACGGTAGAGTCTTCGCCGTAGTTAAAAAACGTTTTGGAAACGTTTTAATATAATTATTGTCTAAGGTCTTACTCCATCTATTACAAAACCCAAAGGAATCGACCGCTTTATTATTACCAATATATTCTCTTAACGTATATTTTGGTATGTGTAAATATTCATCTAAATCGCAAAATATCATATAGTCCGATATATCTTTACCATACCGATACAAAGCATGATGAATTTGTCCTGGTTGTGCATGATGTTCTAATGTCACATCATTTTTCCAATATTTAAAATTCCAATCTATTAACGATACATTTGGTAAATTAAGTAATTGTTTTATTTGAGGTGTGCTTATGCCGTTATAATACATGTAAAAATATTCTACCCCTTGTTTGATATAATAATCATAAAAAATAGGAAAAATATTATAATCGTCTTTGAAAAGGGTGGTTAAGGCTAATTGATGTTTTCTCTCTATTTTAATATTTTGTAAAGAGAAAGATCTAATTATATTTTCATATTTCACTATTACTTGTATATCATTATCATTGGATTCATAATTGTATATGTATACTGCTACGGTTTCGCCATTAGGTATTATATGTTTTTCGGATAATTTTAAATTTTTATTATTAATTATTGTATTATTTATTATTATATTTATTTTGTCAGGATTAAAAGGCTCAACATAAGCAGGTAAAATCAAAAATATGTTATTATTTTTATAAAATATATCAAAAAATAAATATTTGTAGTTGTTTAAATGAAATGAGTTTAAAATAGACATTTGTATAATCTCTATATACAACTTATTATTTTGTTTTACCTATAATTATTAAGTATCGGTTCCGGTAAATCATACAATAATGTATCTTTATATTTATAACATAATCTATGAAAAATCCTACCATTTATTTCGTTCCATTCTATTGGATATTTACCTTTGCTTACTTCCGCACAATCTTGAGGAAAAGTAGCAGGGAATTGTTTTAATTTATTTAATTTTATATTTAATATTGTCAACATGTCATTATACCACTCTTTTGTTAAAGGTGTTTGTGACTTGCATATAAAACCTCCATTTCCTACTAATTCACGCCAGTAATTAGCAAAAGGTTTATATGCTATATGATCTATTTTACTTTCTCTATAGCCAATTATCCACTTATCACTGTTATATAATTTATCAAAAGATTTTTTCCAACTATTAGTTGTTTGTTTTATATCACTATAACCACCGCCATGAAAATTCATCATGTACGCTTTTAAATAGTCTCCTTTTTGTGTTTCACTCAAATATTGATAAGCTGGATGTAATGGATGATCTTTTAAAATATATTTTCCTAAATTTTGTGTTGTTATTAAAATTATGTTACATTCTGATTTGTTTATAAGTTGTTTATAAGCATTTATTCTATTTGTTGATGGTACATTAGCGCCGGTCCAAAATACAAAAATATTCTTATTGATAATATTATCCATATATATATACGTTTATTTATAAGTATTATTTAAACACTTATTATATATTTATATTACAACAATGTCTGTTAATTGTATTGCAGATATTACAAATATAGTATATATTAACCTCGATTCAAGAAGTGATAGACGAATACATATTGAACAACAACTCAAATTAGTGGGTTTAAATAAATACGAGCGTTTCAAAGCCATTAAAACTACCAACGGTGCCATCGGCTGTTCAATGAGTCATTTAAAATGCTTAGAAAATGCCAGAGAGAAAGCTCTTTCGCATTTACTAATATGTGAAGACGACACGTTATTTTCAGATCCGACACTCTTTAAGAAACAATTTAATAATTTTTTAACTAACCATAAACAAACCTCATGGGATATGGTGTTGCTAGCCGGGAATAATGTGCAACCTTATACAAAAATTGATGACACATGCATTAAAGTTAGTCATTGTCAAACAACTACTGCCTATCTAGTAAATGGCAGATATTTTACTACACTAATTGAAAATATTAGAGAAGGATTACGTAAACTTATGAATAATCAGAACAGTGCTTCATTGTATGCCATAGATAAATATTGGCTCTCTTTACAAAAGAGAGACAGATGGTATTTAATTATACCTTTAACAGTAATACAGAAAGAAGGCTATAGTGATATTGAAAAAAAACATGTTAATTATTCGAATTTGATGACTAATGTAAATAAGGCATTGTTAGCTGACGTGGATACTAGTAAATTCAATATGAGAAATATAATATATAAGTAAATTAAATTTATTTTAAAATATATCTAGTTTGACTTTCAACCCAACCATTATCATCATTAAATTTTGAAGATTGATAGAATGAGGGTATTTTATTCGCTAATACTTTAAAATGGGGTTGGACGCGTGATATTACAACATCATTAAAAGTATTAATATTTTCTTGTAAACGTTGAATTACTGCGCTTTTATATCTTCTAGAAATGTAGAGAATAGCATGAGCTGTTAACATATTATGTACTTTTACTTGATTAGGTGAATAATTAATAAATATAGCATTTCCTCTATGTATATTTTCTTTTGGATGTCCACCTGATTTACCTATACCGAAATAGATTGCATCCGCATCTTCTACATAATCAAAGTTGTCAACGCCAGTAAATTCTATATCATCTTCTAATAATAAGATCGGTTCATCCATATATTTTTTTAAAATTTCTATGGTGGCGAGAGTCAAACATAGTGGATAATTTACTGAAGAGGATTTGAAATGTACTATATCTTTAAACCCTATGCGTTTTAATAGTGTCTGCATGTGTTGTTTTCTTTTTTTATATTTTTCATTGTGATCAGGACAAATATAAACGACCTTTACATCTTGGATTTTCATTTATTACTATATACTTTTATAAAAAGTATAGCAAAAGTACAGCAAAAATATACTTTTTATAAAAAGTATATTAATATAATACATTAAATAGCGTTCCATAACCCTCACATAATTTATAAAATTTATCAGGAAATGTTTTAAACATATGGGTTAAAATGACTTGATCTGTCCAAATATTACTTTTATTAATATTAGTATCATTAAAAATTTTCGCTAAAAATAGTTTATACATCTCCGTAAACCGACTAATGATATTCTTGTGTAAAATATACGTTCCTGAAATATGATGATAATAATTGTTTGTTGTCACAAGTGTAGGATTCCATGGCGTGGAAACCGAATAAATAAATCTATCTTTGGGCAACAGGCGGAGTTTATTGAGATCAGGAAAAGATTGTGGCGGAGGCGCTACAGTTCGATAGGTACAAATACCGGCATCTACCCAACAGAAAAACTCGCTATTAAACGGATTGATATTTTTGGCTTTCTCCATTAAAAATATTTTTTCATTCCAAATTAAATTTAACTCTTTTGATGGACAATGCACCGGATGTGTCGTTATTTTATCTTTGTATTGATATGTGTGGAAATCTTCTATTTGACATTCAATATAATAGGTGGGCAGGGATTTTCTATAACGTTTAATTAAATCAATCCCCTCTTTATCAGTAAAAAACACATAAGGACAGTTTATTAATAAAGAGGTTTTAAACCATTCTAAGAATTTATTGTCGTGTTTATTTTTCACTTGCCAAAATCCCGATACACAGGTAAAGGGTGATCTATTGTATATTGTATTATTATATATTGTATTATTATATATCGTATTTTCAGACATTATATAATAAGTTATTTATTCTTTATTTTTTCTAAACGTGTAAATTATACAATATGATTATTATTAAATTCTTTTCCAGTTTTTGTGATTCTAAAACATGTAAAGCTAAATATGAATTGCTAAGTGAAACTCATAAAATGGCGAACTACGGCACTGGAAAAGAATTATACATTACTACTGGCGATGATTATACACATGCAATAATATTGAATATTGCCATGCCTGTTCTTAAAAATATTCCTAAAGAAAATGTTCTGGGCTTAGCCTTTGAACCCCCTGCTTATTTGAGACTAACATATGAATTTATTGTATATGCGCAAAAATATATTGGTAAGTATTATATTGGCGATAGACGGTATTGGCGCGAACAAAATAAAACCTTACCAGATGTATTTATTGAGCATTATGCTTATATGTGGCATATAACCCCTTTAAACTATATCCCGGTGAAGAATAAACTGATGTCAATTATGGTAAGTGAAAAACAGTTTGCACCCGGACATAAGTATCGCCATGCTTTAATTCAAAATATTCTACACGCCGGATTTCCTATTGATATCTATGGAAGAGGGGCGCAACTCTATTACGGTCCTGTTTCTAATAGAAATAATGATAGACGCTTAAAAGGGAAATTTACAGACATAGAACCTTATGAAAATTATACCTTCCATATTTGTATTGAAAATTTCCAAACGAACGCCTATTTCAGCGAGAAAATCACCAATACACTATTATGCGGGGCGACGCCGATCTATTGGGGCTGCAGGAAAATATTGGATTATTTCCCGGCGAATGTTATCATGCTAAGCGGCGACATTGTTAAAGACATGACTTTACTAAGAGATATTATACTTAATCCGGTAAAATATACGGCCTGTATTGATGTAGCGAATATTAAAGAGAAGTTGAACCTATTATCAACCTTTCATAAAGGTTGGTTGTAATTTGGCGCAACCTTTCATAAAGGTTGTTTCTAAAGGTTGGTTATAAACTTCATTCGATTCATTTTTTTAATTAGATTAGCGTAAATTGGATATAAGGAAAGGTGTTCTTTAGTTAGAGGTTTATTGCTAGTTCTCTCTACCGGATAAATATCCTTATTACATCGAATATTTAATACTCTATTGAGTTCTTCTATATTATTGAATAAATATTCGTACTTGACACAATATATTTTATAATTACGTTTCGTAGTTCTATTTGTGTAATTATCGAAGAAGTTTTCAATACCATACAGATCTTGTTGACTCTCAATAACTTGCTTCAATGTTATTGTTGGGTTGCATTGAATATGCTGTAAATGTTCTTTTTGTCCAAAACGGGATTGAATAGCTTTGATGGGGTCACGATAAATAAAAATGACATAATAATTCTGTAAATCTTCTTTGGCAATAGGTCTATTGCTAAACCATTCGTCATACTGTGAATAGAGACCAATATGTGTTAAATTTATGGGCGGATTACGTGAATGGACATGTTTGACTTTACCAAAATAGCCTAAATACTCACATAAGGCTTTCGATCCACAACCACCGTAACTACAAACATAAAAAACTTTATCTTTGTCGCCTCTGATTTTTTCAATAGTTGTATGGCGCATATTATCTATTAATCTATTGGTCATTTATATACAAGCAACCTTTAAAAACAACCTTTAAACAACCTTTAAACAACCTTTAAAAAAGGTTGCGCCAAAATAACTCCAAAATAACTCCAAAATAACGCCAAAATAACTCCAAAAAACGCCAAATTACAAGTGTTTTTACACCTTTGGACATTTCAATCGCCTACATTTTTATATTTTATTCATAAATTTTCCCATTTCCCATCAATATATGCGAATCCAGTTCTTTTTAGTTGTGTGTCATCCATACCAAATTTAAAAATCTCTCTTCTTTTATCGTCATCTATAAAAAAATATTGTGTATCTTGGTCCATATGTTCTGGTATATCATATATTTCCATGAAATGTAATTGGTATGATGGAGATAGAGGATTGTTTATCATTTTCTGTTTTCGTATTTCGGTTAGTTTCTTTGCATGTCTTGGTGATAGAGGGTTGTATACATATTTTGAACTATCGGTTGGACTTGATGATTTACTTATTTTTAAAGGAGGTGGTCGGTTTTTACGCGTTAGTCCCTTAGAAGCCCATTTTAATTGCGCTGGCGTAGGAGCACCCCCTTTACGTTTTCTTGTACGCATTTTTTTACGACGACTCATTTGTACCATTTATATTATATAAATAAATAATCGGCGTTTTAAATGTGCGAAGGTGTAATATGATTTGGCACAACCTTTTATAAAGGTTGTTTAAAGGTTGTTTATTTTATGCCAACTTGCTAAAAACATATCTTTTGTATTATTTTCTTTATTTTTAGGCCCAAACCATCTATCCGGGTAACAAACAATTTTTCCTGGATTTGTGTTAAAATAAGCCGCCCACCAACTATAAGAACTATTGGCTATTATATTGTGTTGACACGTGCTCATTAATAAGAGTTGTTCCCAATCGCTTATTCTGAAATCAATTATGTCAAAAGTAATGAAGGTAAATGTGTTTTTAAATTTCTCAATCATTGGTAAAATCTCAGGTAAATCATTTTTTTCACAAAAGATGAGGGCATGTGAAGCAGGAACACGTTCAACTATATACTTCAGTGCATGTTCATAATAATTATAAGTTAACAATGTATGAAAATCTTGTAAGGATTTATAGTCTCCTCTTCGAAAATGTATACTAATTGTGTTGTTATATATATATTTTTTACTTACTTGTATTTTTTGTTCTTCCAAACGGATTAATTTCATAATACTTAAAGCATGTTCTTCGAAATATTTATAACTTTGGAAATACCCACATAATAATATATTATCTGCCTGAATATTGGGTAGTGCATTATAGGAAAAATTCTGCTCGGTAAGTTTAAAAAAATCTTTATGTTTTATTATACTGGTAAATTTATCTATCGGTGATGTCTTATCATAATCAATGTATTTAGTAAACTTGGCTAATGGGGATAAAAACGTGTACCAATAGGTTGATCTCTTGGTATCTAATTGTATTTGATTCGTAAATGTAAAGGCTTTTTTGTACTTTAAAGAGTAGGAAATGGTGGTAAAAATTTGAAAGAGTTGATTGCCTAATCCACCTTGTAAGTAGCAAGTCAACATATATTATATTTATGTATTATTATATTTATGTATTTATGTATTTATGTATTAATATATAAATATTTTATACATTAATACAATAAGAATGCCATCATGGACTACAAATAGCGATGCTTGTAGTAATGTAATTAATGGGGCTAGTGGACAAGTCGGTCCTCAAGGACCGACAGGTGCTACTGGTCGGACTGGCTCAACTGGTCCTACGGGTCCAACAGGTCCTACGGGTGCAAAAGGTCCTACTGGCTCGACAGGTCCTACGGGTGCAAAAGGCGATACAGGTCCTACTGGTGCAACAGGTCCTACTGGTCCGAAAGGCGATACAGGTCCTAAAGGCGATACAGGTGCAAAAGGCGACACGGGTCCTACGGGTGCAACAGGTCCTACTGGTCCGAAAGGTGACACGGGTGCAACAGGTCCGAAAGGTGACACGGGTGCTACTGGTCCTACGGGTGCCAAAGGTGACACAGGCTCTACTGGTGCTACTGGTGTGAAAGGTGACACAGGCTCTACTGGTCCTACTGGTGCTACTGGTCCAAAAGGTGACACAGGTGCAAAAGGTGACACAGGTGCAAAAGGTGACACAGGTGCTACAGGTCTTAAAGGTGACACAGGTCCTACAGGTCCTACAGGTCTTAAAGGTGATACAGGTCCAAAAGGTGACACGGGTGCTACAGGTCTTAAAGGTGACACAGGTCCTACAGGTCTTAAAGGTGATACAGGTCCAAAAGGTGACACAGGTCCTACGGGTGCAACAGGTCCTACGGGTGCAACAGGTGCTACAGGTGCAAAAGGCGACACCGGCTCGACAGGTCCTACGGGTCCGAAAGGTGACACGGGTGCAAAAGGTGACACGGGTCCAAAAGGCGACATTGGCTCGACAGGTCCTAAAGGTGACACTGGCTCAACGGGCACCAAAGGCGACACAGGTCCGACGGGTATTTTTTCTTTTTCAGGTGCACCCGGCGAAGTTCTTTATTACGATGGCACACAAGTGACCGGTAGCACGGCTTTTACATATATTAATAACCAAGTAAAATGTGATCAGCGTGTTATATTTTCAACAGATAATATTGCAATCGGAAATTTCTCAGGCTTAAATGGTACTATTGGCACGGTTGCTATTGGTACTCATGCTGGAGATGGAAATCAATTCGCGAATGCGATTGCCATTGGTTATTACGCAGGTAATGGTAACCAAGCTGCTAATGCGATTGCAATTGGAACTGAAGCTGGAAATGGAAATCAAGCTGCTAATTCTATTGCTATTGGACAAAGATCAGATTACGGTGATCAAAAAGCTAATACAATTATTATAAACGCTCAAACTAATACTATATTAAACAGTATATTTTCTAATTCGTGTTATATAGCGCCTATTAGAGATGCAACAGGACCCTCTTCATTATATTATGATATTGGTAGTAAAGAAATAACTTATGGACCTTTACAAGGAGGTCCGACAGGACCCAAAGGTGATACAGGCTTATTTGGATTTACTGGACCGACAGGTGCCATTCTTTTTTATGACGGTTCGCAAGTAACCGGAAGCACGGCATTTACCTATACGCCTCTGTTTACGGCAGGAACTACGGGCCCGGGCTATATTAAGGCCGCAGTGACTGACATAGGCGTAACTGGCTTCAGCGGGACTAGTTTCACCACCGATTTAAGACCCGGACAAGATTTAATCTTTAATATTCCTGGTAATCCACTAACAGAATATAAAAGTGTGGGTATTATACAAAATATCGTTTCAAACAATTATTTAACCTTATATACCAGTTCAACGAAAACGATTGATACGAGTACATCGGGATCCAACTATTATAAATCAGTGAATGTTGTTAATATTGACGGGGATTTTCTACCGCAAGTAAGTAATAAGTATGCCTTGGGTAATTATCAATTTCTCTGGAATGAATTAAATGTCGGACCCGGGACGATTAATATTACTGGTAATGCGGGTGTTACACAGTTAGGGGTTAATGATACTGGTATTGCTTATTTTGATACAGGTTTGGCTGTAAATTTTATTGATATTGGACCCGTTCAAGCTGTATTGGGATCAGTCGGGGGGTGGCATTTAGGTCCGACGGGTGTGCAAGGGACAACAGGGTATGATTTAATTGCTCAGGAGAATATTCCTGGGGGAACGGGGCAAACTGGTCCGATATATTCTTTGATTAAAAGAGTCGGTCCGACTGGTGCTACGGGTCCTACGGGGTTACAAGGATTTACAGGTTTAAAAGGTGACACGGGATTACAAGGTAATACTGGTCCTACTGGCATACAAGGATTACAAGGCATACAAGGATTTACTGGTCCTACGGGCATACAAGGTAATACTGGTCCTACGGGTATACAAGGTCCTACAGGTTTACAAGGTCCTACAGGTTTACAAGGCAATACAGGTTCAACTGGTCCTACGGGTTCCGTAGGCGTGACGGGACCTAAAGGTGACACTGGAACTTCATTGATACCTACTGGTTATACCGGGTCAGGCACATTAAGTATTACCTTGACCACAGGCCCAACCGGTACTTTATTAAGCACAAATACAATTACTACAACTCAAACATGTTATTTGTGGGGATTAACAAGTGCAACATTTATAGATAGTAATAATAATGATCATATTATTTCACTCTATATGACAATTGGTGGTACTACATCAAGTATAACAAAATCATCTATTAGTAATAGATTAGCTCCAACAATACCCGATTATACATCTATTTCCTTGAATCAACGGACAAATACATCATTAGCTGCCGGTCAATATACCGTTAATGTTTATGCTTTTGTCGATGCAGGAACAGATGTAAAATGTGAGCATATAGATACTTTTGTCATGGGAAATATTGCTAATACCCCGTAAATTGATAAAAAAAGTAATAATGTTATTAATATTTATTGTTACTTTTGTTGTGTTTTTGCTGACTTTTTCTTAAAAAGTGGGTTTATATTTATCCAATAGCACCTGCGGTATCAATTGCGCCTTCATCGACTCCAATTTCTTATGACATTTATTAATGGTCACCTCACTAATTTCACTCACCATATTCACGCTTTTCTTTGTAACGTTTAAATTGAACTCCTGCGACACGAAATAGACTATACCGGCGGCGATCGAATGCGGGGTATTTTCCGGAATGAGGTTATTCTTCTCGATCCGCATGGCAATAAATTTACACACTTTCGTCAATTCCATATTAATATTTAATTTACTGCAATACCGTTCAATAAAGGACGTAGGGGTGGTATTACAGAGGGACGTTTTTTCCTCGGAATCCATTTCTTGTTCGAGTTCATTGATAATCGCCATCGCGTTTTTACAGCCTTTCGTCGCGCTCGTGTTATCGAGGTGAAAGATCGTGGCGATTTCTTTTGCCGTGCGTGGGCAATTATTCAGCCTAGCCGAAATATAAATGGTCGCCGCAATAATCCCTTCCCGATTGAGCCCCCGAAAAGATTTGGCTTCGGATAATTTTTGATGATACCGCATCGCATCATCAATAATACATTTGGAAATCCCGGCTTGGTTTGCCAAAAGCATAATCCGTTGGGATTCGTCGTGTTGGGATTTCTCTTTATAAGGCATCGAGTGCCATTCATTGTACCGGCGAATCTTCCGCATTTCGTAACTGGACTTTGGTGGGCAGATGACTTTACAGCCGATGGAGGATTCTTTGAGGAGGGGATTGGTCGGCATCCCACAGCGCGTGGGATCGCCACTCTGGTTGTCATCGGCCCCGTAGAACCGCCATTCGGCGCCTTGGTCAATAATATCCGTATAAATGATTCCGCAGGTTTTATTAGTACAGGCGAGAAAGCCTTCATCGGTGACGAAGAGTGCATTAGTACAACATTCGCATTTTTCCCGTTCGCCGGATAAGCGGAAGACACATTCTATCACAGGCTCTTTCTTCAGGTCATCACAGGCAATTTCCTCGGCAAAGGTGTTCCATATTAATTTTTTGATTGTTTTTTCATTCTTATTCTTCTTGGTTGCATTTGTGGGAGCCGGTTTTAGGAGAACTTGTTTTTTAATAGACATCTTGTTATACTAAAATAATATAGAGAGATGTTATTAAATCAATTTTTTAAACAACCCACAACCTTTTCTAAAGGTTGTTATATATAGTAAGAATGGGCAATGTGCAAAATACCGATGGGAGTAAAAAATCCTTAGCAAAGATTATTGATTTTGTCGCCACCAATTACATTTTAACCCAGAATTTCCAAGACATGAAGAAACTATCGGACATGAAATACTGTAACAATTTAGTTATTCTCACTTCCAAAGTGATCGAAAATAAATTGAGTGATATTGAGATAGAATTTTTAGCGCAACGGTTAAAGCAAGGTAGCGAAGTAAATGAAATGGCTAAAGAAAATTTGAAATTTATGAATAAAACGGATTTACCCAATTTAGATGTGAAGAATCAAACACAAAAACGGCGGATGTGTATTGGTATTGCGAAATTCTATGTAAAGATTGCGCATATTTATGCTGCGATTGTAACTACGATAAAGCCTAACTATACGTATACCGAACCAAAACCTGTCGCGGTGCAGCAGCAGCAAAAGCCAGTTGTTGAGCAGGGGCAAATGAAGGAGAAGGAGCAGGAGCAAATACAGGAGCAAATGCAGGAAAAAATCAACACCCCCTTATCCGAGCAAATTAACAAAGTCGTAAGTTTAGAAGAAAAAGAAACCATTCCTGTTGACGCGAAAGTCGCCGTGAAAATCAACAATTTATGCAGTCAACGCTTAAACGCCTTACTTAATAATCAAGACCTGTCGAAAGAAAGTATAGTGGTAAAACCGAACTTTTGTAAAATGAATTTAGACATTGCCACGAATAAAACACGCAATCTCGCCAGTGAACCCGGTATTCCGGAGCTCAGTAAATTATACTATGATAAATACGATTTTGACCAAGGGGGTTTTATCGGTATGACCGATGCCATGAAACAGGTCTATTTAGCGGATGTCAAGAAATTCTATAAAATATTTACCGGGGAAGATTCGGTGCCATCGGAGATTCAAACCTTTAGCGATATACCTTTACGCTCCTATCAGAACATGAGCGGGTGTAAACCCGGGGGGTCTTATTTAGCGGAATACAAAGGCAATGTGAAAGACCGATTATTTAAGACCTACGCCGACCATGTGAAACAAATGATGACCCATACAGAGGATAATCAAAATAAACTTTTAGATCAGATAGATAAGTTATTTGTATTTAATGTGAACCCGATCACCAAAGAGAGAGAAGTAACGATTAAACCGGACTTGACGGAAGTGGAACTGCAGAAAATTGTAGAAGAGACACGAAATATCATTATTGATTTGTATATTACGTGTGAAACGGATTTTTTAACGGGTTTAGAGATATTTGAGGCGATTGTCGAGAAACAAATCATGGACACGTCGCAAGTACAAATGGGGAATTTACAGAAAATCATTGATAATAAACTCGCCAATAGTGATTTGAGTGAAATGAAAAAGAATGATATTAAAAAAGAAGTTGTACCTGTTAAAGAAGTTGTACCTGTTAAAGAAGTTGTACCTGTTAAAGAAGTTGTACCTGTTAAAGAAGTTGTACCTGTTAAAGACGTTGTACCTGTTAAAGAAGTTGTACCAGAGGCTAAGACCGGGACTACTAATTTTTTTGATAAAATAGTTACGCCTATTGAGAATTTTGTTGCGCCAATAAAAGAAACCTTTACTGGTGATAAACCTATACTTGATAAACCTATACTTGATAAACCTATACTTGATAAACCTATACTTGATAAACCCATCATAGTTTTTCCAACTGAAAAAAAGGAACCAGTTGAAACTAGTGCCCCGCTCGTGCCTATCATCAAATCTTAATAATAAATTATTATTTAATTTATTATATTTATAATTTTTTATCAATAAGGATTTCCTTGGCTATCCGCCGGATGATTTTATCTTCACTATCCGCGATTTCCCCATTCCCACCGGTCGACTGCTTAATCAATTTCATATACTTATCATTGAGACGCGATTCGCCGTCCATGCTTTCCGGATACGTACTACTCCACAACCCCATCAATTTCATATTATTGAAAGACACGGTTTTGATAGCATAACGGAGTTTTGGATTATTCTTCTCTTCTTTTTCCCATTTGTCATCATCTTTGACATAAATTATTTCTCTTTTGGCATCACTACAATGAATTGGTCGTTTATAAATATCCATACTATTCAATCGATCTAACATTATTTTTGTTATACCTTCGACATAACCGAGTTCACCGACACTTTCAAAATCCGACAGTTGTAATTCAAAAGAATTGGCAAAGTCGCTAATATTCATCGCATCCTTGCATTGTTCGTTCAAGAAGAATTGCAGATTAAATGTTTTATTATGGCTATTATTATGACTATTTATTGTATTATTGCTATTTTTACATACGTCTAACACCTGCTTTTGCAAGTCACAATTTTGTTTTTGTATTTCACAATTTTGTTTCTGTAATTCATTATTACTTTTCACCATTTCAAATACCAAATTAGTTAGCGTTTTAAATTCACTCGATGAACTATCAAGAATTTGATTAGAGATAGTTATGTTTTCTTCTTCTTCTAAAATGCAAGTTTTCTTGTGTTTCCATAAACCTACATAAGATTTATATTCTTTAGAACACATACTACAGATATGATTTGGTGTAATTTCGATTAACAAATTATTAGCATTTATTAACTTGGTATGTTTAGCAGTGCCTAAATGTCTCGTCCAATCTGGTTTTCGCTCACAACTGAATTGACATGTTTCACATGAATACAAAATGTGCTTTTTTGTGCTTGTTCCCATTAACTTGTTTATGTAATTAGTTAATATATAAAACACCTAAATCTTTTTAATTGTAAATATTATAAGATTGAAAATTTTATCGTAACAAATATTTTCACCTTTTTATAAAAAAACAGACCATCTTCTAGGAAAACGTGTTTTTTCAGAATTTCTGGACTGAGGACAGCCCCTTTTGAAAAAAGGACATTTTAAAAATGTCCAAAATGAAAAAAGAATCACCAAACCTGGAAAAATTTCTGAGACTAGTTTTTTTTATATAATAATTTAAAAGATTTAAAAGAAAAATTGAAAATAATATAAAATACTTTATATATTATAAAGTATTCAACATGAGTAATATTGTTTATCCAAGACGGTTAGTAATGATTCAAATGGGTGACGATTGCATGTTTTGTGAACATCCCAAAGGGGTAACCATGTCACGATACGTAGATTTGCACAGTAAATTGGGATATATTTATTGTGATTCCTGTTCGGCTACCGCCGCCGAAGCTGTGAAAAATTGGCATGAAAAAATTGCCTATGGAAAAGCAAATTATTTGAAAGACAAGATTATCCAAGTGAAACGTACGTCGGGTGACATCGAAACAGGCTGGAATATAGATAGCCCCGTTACTAGCTATGATGGGGAAAATAATGAAACAATTCATTGCTACAATGCCTCGTTGGATATTGGTAAATGGTGTTTATTAGAGGATATATTACAATTAAATCCTGAATGAATGAATATATTACAATTTTTATTAGAAAAATGTAATAAAATGATCTCCCCGTCTGGAATTGAACCAGAGACCAGCGGTTGATTGTATAACTTCTACAGACCGACGCTCTACCAACTGAGCTACAGGAAGATTTTTGAAGCAAACACTGTTTACTTATATATTGATTAGAATAATTCTTTAAATACTTTTATTTTTAACAAGATTTAATGTGGAAAAATTGAAAGGCTTTTTTATTCAGTTAAAATATTATATAAAATGTGCGATAATGAGAATGAATTTTATTATACAAAAGAACATGTCTCTTTGAAAGAATACAAAATACACGCTTATGTATACGATTTGGGTATTGTAAACATCCCGAAAATAATAAGCTATGATAAAAAAACTAAGCAAATGATAATGGTAAACATCGGAAAAATGAATGTATCGGATTATTACGGTGAATTATCGGAACATATTAGCGATGAATTATTTGCGAAAATAAGGGCAATTATACAAACGCTTTACGACCATAATATTTTATATATTGATGTGACGGGTTATAATTTCATTGAAGCTGGTGATAAAGTATGGATTATCGATTTTGAACACGCAAAATATAATGCCAAGCGGAAAAATTCTTATGTAGAACGGTTTTTAAAGGGCGCAAATGAATGGAATGCGGATTTTGCTTGATTCTGTTTACAAAACTAAATCGGTGATGACCATCTTATGATCACTTAGCCATTTATCGCCCGTATCGTATGTTTCGGAAGCGGCCACTTTTAGCCCCCGAGTGTAAATAATATCGACCCGTTGGACCGGTTCTTTCTTATAAAAGCCCCCCGCCGGCCACGTATAACCGTCCTCATCATTCTTGTAACGATACGTATCAATAAATCCGTGTTTTTCAAACTCTTTGGAGACCGGTACTTTAATTTTCTCTAAATCCAGATGGGAGGGCTCATTAAAATCCCCGGCAATAATAGCCCGATCGGTTTTCCTGATTTTCGCCATTTCTTCTTTTATACGGGGCATACGCCTTTTCACGCACATCTTCAGTAATTTATCTAAACTATAACTTAGAGGCACTGTTTCACTCGATTTATATACCATATTGTTCATATGATGCGGTAAAGAGGGGACATCGTCTAAATGAATGCCCCCGATATAAATAGGTTTGATACCGGATTTCAGTTTGACGTGATTGTTATCAATAATGGTTAATTTGTAGGGATTGATTAAGACACAGGTATTTTCCACGTTATTAATATGCAATAATTTCATACATAATTCCCCCGCCAGTTTTTCTAAATTATAACTATTTATCTCCTGTAGGAAGAGGATATCACCTTTCACTTTATTAAAAATAGTAATCCATTTATTGATAAGTGTAGTTTTTTTAGTCGTATTTTCGTTACAGAGATTCATGGTTATCACACGCAAATGATGCTTCATACAATATACTTTTATAAAAATACTTTTTTGAAAGTATATTTTGCGATACTTTTTTGAAAGTATATTTTGCGATACTTTTTTGAAAGTATATTTTGCGATACTTTTCTTAAAAGTATATTTTGCGATACTTTTCTTAAAAGTATATTTAAGAAAAGTATATTATATAAATGAATACAATATTATATTTAAGAGAACAAAAATATGATATTGCCACTTTAACTGCGAATGTCGATCACATCGATATGAAAACATGTGTGAATACGCAAATTCTCACGGCCGAATTCTGTGTAAAGTATGTGTTAAATGAAGAGTATATGTCCTGCATCGAAGACACCTATTGTATAGATATCGGGTATGTTTTGCGAAGACAACCGCATTTAACGCGCGAAGAAATTTGGAGCGAATATGAAAAAATCAATGACGGCGAAGGATACGCACATGGAATATGATCTAATTCTTCTTTGTTTTTTTCTTATTAAGCTTCTTATTCTTCTTTCTAAGCGTCTGCTTCTTTCTAAGCGTCTGCTTCTTTCTAAGCGTCTGCTTCTTTTTATTTAAAGTCTTCTTCTTTTTATTTAAAGTCTTCTTCTTTTTATTTATTTTTCTTCTTCCCCCGCTCATAAAAGTTATTTTTTCTTCTACTTCTCTTCGTATTTCTGGATCTTGTAGCAGAGAGAGATATTGCTGTTTTTTCGCTTCTCTGATATCTGGTGTTTTTCCAATAAAATCAATATAACCTTCTAAAGTTGGACTATCCATAGCAGGAACTGAATCAAAATATTGTTTGAAGAGCGAATTCATAATCGCATTTTTTAAGTTTTGTAGTTTTTGTTCAGCCGTTTCATCTTCTATTTCAGGTATATAAAAATGGATAATCGCCGCTCTAAGCGTTAAGAAAAATTTTTCTAAATTCCCATTAATGCAACTTGCAATAAAACCCAGTGGCATTCGTCGTGTGGGATCAAAAGTCGCCATTTTTTGTCCATAACCTTCAATAAATTCTTGAACATACTGTTGTGCCCATAATACTTGCACTTGTATAGGCAATAATTTTACAAACATCATTAGCAACAATATTTGTTCCGGATATGTACTATAATATCTATAATCAAAACGTGGGTGTTTCATGAGGCCTTCTTCATGATGAAAAACAGTGTGTTTTACCATTTCCCGGCGTTTTTGTAAATCAGTAAAGACACGGGTCATGGAATACTCTGATTCCAAATCTTCGTCGGAATTATGTTTACCCAAGAGATTAAATATAAAATTATATAAGTTAATACTAAATTGTTCTAATTGTGCTTTAGTATTTCTTTCAATACCAGCTATTACGCGGGTGTGTTCAGGCAAGTAATTCTCTCCAACAATTTTTAGAAAAACATCCATTAAATGTGATATTTCTAAACCCCTTGATAATTCATGGACAATCATACACTCATCGACAACTTTATAGACCGTGGCTTCCTCCGGCGCTTGTAAAGGCACAGCCGTACATCTAAATTTAGCACCAACGATCGGGTTCGTGACTAAACCAACTTGTTGCCACACTTCTCTCGAGGTCTTACCGAGCGAAACTACGCCATACACATAACCAATTTGCACGGTACTTAGGGGTACACTCGTAAGCGGTGTTAACATCTTTACCATATCTTCGTAGGTATAAGTAGAACCGTTAATATGTGAGGTTTTGTCGATTATTATGGGAGGCAATACTTCTGCTGTTTCCATTGGCACAGGTTGGGCTTGTTGCGCCTCAGCTTTTACAACTAATTCCTCTGCATATGGGTCTGCTTGAGCTACCCCCTCGTCTTCATCTATTTCCGTAGCTCTGTCATCGAGTTCTATGTCTATAAAATCATCCAAAAAATCCGCACCCACCATTGGCTCATCGTGAACGGTAATTTGCCAATCGGTAAAGGCAAATTTAGTACCCACTAAAATACAACCAGTAAAGTTTGTTTCTGCAGTTAATGTAGCCATACGCAAATCGGCCCCGGATAGATCCGCGCCGGTAAAGTTGGTCCTGGATAAATCGGCATATCTTAGATTTGCTCCCACTAAAATACTTTGTGTTAAACTCGCATCAATTAAATCCGCGTATCTTAAATCGGCACGAGTAAAGTTTGACTCATCTAAGGAAGTCGAGGTGAAATTGGCGGTCATAAGTTTTGCATCCGTAAATTGTGCTGACCGTAATTGACACATAAAGAAGTTACCACCTACGTAGGCGGTATTTTGTAAGAACACATTATCTAAATCTACCTCAATTAGTTGTTCTCCGTTATCTTTAAAATCATTAAATTCATCGTCTAAATATGAATCGGTTAAACCCTCATACATTCCATTCCTGACTTCAAATGTTCTAAATGACAGTTGTGCTTCTATTTCTATTTCTGCATCTCTAACAGCAGCCATGTCGATAAACGCATCGCGTAAAGGGACAAAATATATAGCAGTAAGCGAATCCATTGGTTCCGTGTCTAACGTGGTAATTGTAAAAAAATTCGTACTATTACCGTCCCAGTTGATTAAACGTCGAATGTCTCTCCCGGGAAAATATTCGGGTGTGGATAAAAACCTAATAATTTCCTGATTAATCGCATCTTGATCAGGCATGTCATTTAAAAACAGATTCTGACTGGCACCATCCTCAACAAAAGTACATACAGGTTTTATTAAGATTTTCATTGGGTTCTTATATACAACCTTTAAAAAAGGTTCAAACAAATTAACCAAATTTTATTTATTACTACGTGTTTTTTTCTTTAATATTTTTTTATGTTTAGTCTTCTTAATATTCTTTTTCCTTATGTGTCGTTTCTTTGTTATATTTTTTCTCTTTGTTATATTTTTCTTCTTTGTTATATTTTTCTTCTTTGTTATATTTTTTCTCTTTATTATGTATTGTTTCCTCCTTCCGCCAGTGCTAATAAGTTCCAGTCGATATATTTCAAAGGTATCTAAAGGATCACAATGAACTCCGCTTACGACATCAGTATCAGATATAGTGAGGGATTTGGCTATAAGACGTTTTTGCACACCCGTAGCTACTAACCGAAAACGTCTCGGCTCCGGAACAGGCCCTTCATACATCCAGTCCTGTTTCTCTACAAAAATATTGGTTGTCGGCGATATTTTTACATATGCTTTTTCTGTATAATAATCTGCCGGAGTGAAACTTAAGGGCGTAAATCCGTTTATTGCTGTTGTTTTTATATTCTCTGCACTACATTCATAATATATTTCATACTCTCCATTGTCATAAAACATTTTTTTTAAATTGGTCAACGATTCGCAGGTTACATTACCACCATATTCAACGACAAAATTGTCGGGGTGTTTTTCCAAATATTTTTGAATATTTATATCATAATAACCATACGCATAAAAACATGTGTCTTTATCGTCCTCGTCCGCTTCTTCATATTCATCAGCTTCTGCGTCAGCCAGGGCCAATTTAGAACGCATCAACGCCTCTTCTTCGGGCGAACGTTCAAGCATTTCAAATAACGCACCCACCATCGGCTCATCGTGAATCGTAATTTGCCAATTCGTTTTTGCAAATTTAGTACCTGTCAGCTTACAACCGGTAAAGTTTGTTCCTGCGTTAAAGGTAGCCATACGTAAATCGGCCCCCGATAAATCTGCACCGGTAAAATCGGCACCCGATAGATCAGCATGTTTTAAATTTGCCCCCACTAAACTGGTTTTTATCGGTGCTTGTCCCTCAATAGTTAATACTGTTAAATCCGCATTTATAAAATCCGCATATCTCAAGTCCGACCTATCAAAATTTGCCCCACTTAATATCGTATCACTAAAATTGGTAGCAACGAATTGTGCATCGCTACATTGCGCATTTATTAGCGAGGTTTCAAAAAAGTTAGAACCGGAATAATTGGTAAAACTTAAAAACAAATTATCTAATGTTAATTCATTTAACTGATAACCATTATCTTTCATATCATTGCGATAGTCATCATCGGATATCTCCGAATCAGTAATATCAATTTTATCGTCAAGGGTAAAAAAATTTATAACAGTTGGTATAATTTTATTATTAATCGTAGTTGTAGTATTGAAGACATCTTGTAAATTGCTAAAATATATATTCTTAATATCCTCTATTGATTCGGTTGGTAAGGTGAAAATTACATAAAAATTAGTGTCACCTAATCTATAAACGTTGCGCCCGGGAAATAATTCATCAGAAGCAAACATTTGAAGGAGTCTTGTATTTATATTTTGTTGTTCCTTTGGTGGCCTATCATTTATAAAAAATTGTTCAATATTTCCATCTCTGTTTAATTCAAACAATGGTAATACTAAGATTTTCATTGGTTCCTTATATAAACAACCTTTAAAAAAGGTTGCGCCAAAATACAACCTTTAAAAAAGGTTGCGCCAAAATACAACCTTTAAAAAAGGTTGCGCCAAAATACAACCTTTAAAAAAGGTTGCGCCAAAAACTACCTTTTTGGAAAAGGTTGTATTTTTAAAGGTTGTTTTTTTGCCCTACCTTTTCCCAAAAGGTTGTTTTTTTGCCCTACCTTTTCCCAAAAGGTAGTTTTTTGGCCCTACCTTTTCCCAAAAGGTAGTTTTTTGGCCCTACCTTTTCCCAAAAGGTAGTGTTTTATCCTCTATTTTCCGTAAAAGACTTTCATTATAGATTAAACCACTCGGTTTATAGGAATCAATCGCCTTATATTCCTTCGAATTCTTGTTTTCAATGGCTAAGTTACCGCCCTTATTAAACATCAAATCATTCATATCCTCCGAGCTATTTTTATCTTCAGTCTTTTCAACTCTATTCCCATATCCGTCAATAACTACACCCGTTTTTTTCTTTATCTCTGCTCTGACATAACTCGGCACCCAATTTTTCCAGGAAATAAACAACAAATTCGGGTGCGTATAATGAACAACAAATCCATTGTCTTTTAACTTATCAATAATATACGCCGTACAAGCGCCATGGTCATACTTCGGCACCCCAATAATCATCTCTGGTATGGTGTACCAACAGTGTTGGTCGTTAATATGTTGACGAGATAAGACTTTAATCTTATTGTGAATACGGCTTAAGATTTTATTATAAGTAGAGAGCGTATTCAAATCGTGTTGTTGCTTTCTCTCGTATAACTCATCTAAATTCAGTTTAATTTGTTCATCATTTATATCGCCTAAGGTAAATATAGTATCCATTATTTACATTAGAATAGAAAAATATATAAAACTATTAAACTTATATATTTTATATTATGGATACAAACGTTAAGTTAAGAGAATATACCATAAAACATCTCGTCTTTAGTGGCGGGGGACCGGCGGGTTTAATAAATTACGGGGCAGTAAAATATTTAGCACAAGAGAAGGTATGGTCATTGGCAAATATTCAAAGCATTTATGGTTGTTCCATTGGCGCCTATATCGGTATTATTGTATCCTTAGGTTATGACTGGGAATGGCTGGACGATTATTTTATCAAACGTCCGTGGGAAAAAGTCTTCTCCTTGAATGCGCAACATTTCATGGACGCTTATGAACAAAAGGGCTTACTAGGCGAGAAAATATTATTAGAATCTTTAAAACCCCTTCTTTGCGCCAAGGATTTAAATGAACATTGTACTTTAAAAGAATTGTATGAATTTAATAACATTGATATTCATATGTATACCACCAATATCAATTCAGAGCGTTTATTAAAAGTCGACTTATCCCATCATACGCATCCAGATTTAACAGTTATAAAAGCCTTATGCATGAGCACTTCTTATCCCCTCGCTTTTAAACCGGTTTGCATTGATGGTGACGAAGATTGTTTTATTGACGGCGGTTTATTAAATAATTTCCCTTTGAATGACTGTCTGGCTCAACCGAATTGTCAACCGGACGATATTCTGGCGTTTAAAAACGTTTGGCTTAGTACGACTCGAGAGAAAATCACGAATGAATCTTCTATTATCGATTATATGTTACACTTAATGAGAAAAATGCAGGGAGAAATATGTACTGAATCTGAACAACGTGAGGTAAAACATATGGTGAAATGTGTGATTAAAGACTTATCTGGATTGAATGAATGGTTGCTGGCGGTGGCTACGGAAAGCGCGCGGGCAAAATTGATCGCTGACGGGGAGGTACAAGGGAAATTATTTTTGCAATAAAATACCCATGTTACATTATTGTTCTGAATCAAAATATATAGCACCTGAATAATCTATCCATTCTTCTAATGTAAAATTAATAAAATCAGCAGGAAGTACATAATTTTTATATTCCATATCAAAGCCATAAAAAGACATTTCATAGTAATGACTTTCGGCATGTTTCATAATATTCAAAAACTCTTCAATTGAATGTATTTCGGATTTGTTTGCTCCAACTCCATCGTAAACAATATATGGCATGTAATATAAATATACTATTCAAATTATATTTATATACTAATTGGTATTGTAGAGGTTGTTTTTGTAACACGGTATCTCATCAATATTCATAATCAGCTTTTCTTTTGTGATTTTTTTCTTGGTAATCTTAAATTTCTCAAAATACGGATTTCTTAAGACATTTATTGGCACACATCTGTGCACTTTGCGTGTAATCATTTTATACAGTTTAAAGTCCGGGTAGCGTTCATCGCCATTCTTCTTATACATAATATTTCGTCCCTTATCATCTTTACACCAATCAATAATAATTTTCAAAATTGGCGAAGTGACCGCGGATTCTTCACTGATATCATCGACGATGCAATCGTAAATCGAGCACCCTAAACGACATAAATCAAAACTGTAATTTGGCTCAACAATGGGTTTCTTCGGATTGAAATAGGGTGGGAAGTTATATTGCGTCGCCGCGTCGCCCTTGGGGTGAAAACTATCGCTACACATGAGTTGATCTTTAAACATATAAATGGCTCTTCCAAAATCTATGATTTTAAATAATTTACCAAAGGTCGGTACTTTATAATAGGTGTTATCAACTTTATAGTAGAGAAATTGTTTTTCGGTATTTGTATACATAATATTATTCGTGTGTAAATCATTATGGGTCAAGCCAAACGTATTTTGATAAGTAATTAAGGACATCAATATTTGTAAGACAATGGAATCCCATTCTTCATCGCGTAAAGGATGGTCTTCATCTTCAATAAGGGAGTTTAAGGTGTCTTCGCAACATTCCAGAGCGATTGTTTGCACTGGAAATTCGTTAATTTTCACAATGACATCTTCACCGTCCAAGGATGAATAATCAGAGCCATTATAAGAGTCCTCATTAGTGCCGTCATCTGAACCGTCATCTGACTCATCATTAGTACCGTCATCATTAGTACCGTCATCATTAGTAGACAGTGTTATTGAAGAATTTGAAGAACGCGACGAACATGACGAAGACGATGTAGAGCGAGACGTTATTTTTTTCTCTTCAGTATGTTCTTTTTTCATAGTCGCATCCACATTTTCATAGATGATATCCGGTTCAATAATATTGCCGGTTTCTAATATATCGACTTTCACAAAAGACATTTGCATATCCTCTAGGTCAGTTATATCGGATAATTGTAATACATCTGATAGTTGCAATTTCTCATCATTATTGGAAACATTAATCTTCTTTTTATAATTGCGAGTATCATTACCAATTAGAGTATTATAGGCTTCATCTACAGTAAAAAGCACGTCTTTATTCTTATGGAAGAAATCAAAATCATTGATATATTCAATGTCATCATAAATATTTACAGGATATTGCTCTTTAATTGAGAGAAATGAACCATAAAAATCAATGCCGTGGATAAATTTATGATCATGGAGTAATTTACTAGTTAAATATGAGAAGAAACTATCAACATAGGCGGCATTATTCACATCTCTTATTTTTTCGTGACACAAATCGGGATTTATAAAGGAAGGCAGGTTTAGTAAAGTCGGATTGGTAATATCATATTTACCGACTAAATATTTAAGCGGATCGAGTAAAGGACTGTATTTAAAGAAAACGGGTTTTTTTGTTTTATTGCCTTCATTGATATCTTTAAGTATGCCATTAGCAATGTTTTCTGATTCTTTATTTTTTATATCATGTAAATAGATCGCATTATTCAGGTTAATCGAATTCCAGTTTACATCAGTTAAGGCAAAAAATGTATTATATAGGGGAACGTAATTTTGTAAATCCCTTAGGCCTAATTCATTTTTCTCTAAAGAAGCAAATAATTTTTCATTATCGTGTTTTTTGTAAGTGAACTCCATTAATTCTGTTTTATATTTATTATATTGAAATTTAAACTCAACCTTTTCCAAAGGTTGAACCAAATCCAACCTACACGAATGTTTTCTAAATATTCAATAAACCAGTTGAAATTTAATATATATTAATCATTTCGATTACTGTGGATTTGGCTCAACCTACTTCGTTTGAACCTTTTCTAAAGGTTGGTTGGTATGCGGAAAAATGTATTCTATTAATATATAAATTTACTCTAAACTAAATGACATTAGAACTTAAAAAATTTGACATGAAACACATTAGCTTTAGGCCAGATGAAAATAAAGGTCCTGTCGTAGTTTTGATTGGGCGACGTGATACCGGTAAGAGTTACCTGGTGCGGGATTTGCTTTTTTATCACCAAGATATCCCCATCGGCACCGTTATCTCCGGGACGGAAGCCGGTAACGGTTTTTACAGTTCCCACGTGCCTAAACTGTTTATTCACGATGAATACAATACGGCGATTATTGAAAACATCTTGAAAAGACAGAAAACCGTCTTAAAGCAAGTGAAAAAAGAAATGGATCAATACAAACGGTCGAATATCGACCCCCGGGCGTTTGTTATTCTCGATGATTGTCTCTACGATGCGACCTGGACCCGCGATAAAATGATGCGTTTACTTTTTATGAATGGGCGCCATTGGAAAGTGATGTTGATTATTACCATGCAGTATCCTTTAGGGATACCGCCGAATTTGCGGACGAATATTGATTACGTGTTTATCCTAAGAGAGCCGTATATTGCCAACAGGAAACGCATCTGGGAGAATTACGCGGGGATGTTTCCGACATTCGAATCGTTTGCCCAAGTCATGGACCAGTGTACAGAGAATTTTGAATGCTTAGTGATCAATAACAATGCGAAATCGAATAAACTTCACGATCAAGTCTTTTGGTATAAAGCTGAACACCACGCGGATTTTAAATTGGGCTCAAAAGAATTCTGGGAGTTGTCGAAAGATTTTAACTCGGATGATGAGGAGGATACCTATGACCCGAATAGCGTGAAAAAACGGGGACAAGGACCGAAAATAAGCGTAAAGAAATCGAAGTGGTAAAAGAGCTACTCCGTTTGACCTTTTTTAAGGAAAATGTTAGAGTAAAATATTTAATAATAAAACAGAATATTACGTCTGTGTTATTATAAAGTGTATATATATATATATATATATATATATATATATATATATTGTCATACTTTTTTAAAAGTATATATATATGGGATCCCAAACATTTAATTATATTCCTCCTGGTGTAGTAGATACTTCATTTATTGCGTTACCTGGATATGATTATACGTTTACGGTAACGGGAGCAGGAGGCGGAGGCGGTAGACTTGATGGAGGAAATGGAGGGAATGGAGCTATCGTAAAAGCAGTCTATTCTGGTTTAACGGAACCTGTACATTTGACTATCATTATTGGTCAAGGAGGTGTATGCGATAATACTCAAGGTGGTGGAGGAGGATTAACACAAGTATTTAATACTTATCCGATTAATACAGCACTGTTAGTAAATATTGTTGCAGGTGGAGGAGGAGGTGGTGCTTATAATAATAATGGTTTAAATGGTGGTATACCTACTGGACCAAGTGCGAGTGGTATAAATGGCGGAAATGGTGGAAATAATATAGGTGGTACTGCAGGATATCAACCTATAAGTCCGAGTCAGGGGGGAGACGGTGGATCTGGTAATCAAAACCCTATTGCTAAAGGTAATGACCCTGTTAATTCAGGAGCAGGGGGAGGAGGTTCTGCGCTTATAAATGGTCAACCAACAGTTGGTGGTGGCTCTAGTTTCGGTGAGCCTAGCTTTAACGGTGGTGGAGGAAATGGTGATGGAGGGGGTGGAGGCGGAGGATATGGTGGTGGAGGGGGTGGCTGTTTCAATGCGACAGTTGGAAATGGTGGGGTTGGTGGAGGAGGAGGTTCTATTGCGCAGGGGTCATTTTTAAAATCAGTCAATTACAATAATTCTATTGTAAACACATTCCCAGGAGGTGGAAGTCTAGGAGGTGGAGGTGGTTTATCGAGAACAGGATCCCCAGGTCAAGTCATCATCACATGGACAGTTACACCACCCGCTTCTAATATTTGCTTCCCTGCTGGAACGCCCATTCAGACCGACCAAGGTATTTTTCCAATCGAGCAACTTGATAAAACCATTCATACTATTCAACAGCAACCCATTTTACATATTACCAAAACGGTCACTTTAGATAAATACCTTATTTGTTTTGAGAAAAACAGTTTATCTAGAAATATTCCGTCAAGAAGAACGATTATGAGTAAATATCATAAAATCGATGTTAAAGGACAAATGGTTCCAGCTGAACGTTTGTTGAACTATTCGAGAGAAGTGAAGAAAGTGCAGTATAACGGCGAAGTTCTCTATAATGTCCTATTAGCAGATTATAGTTTAATGAATGTGAATGGTCTAATGTGTGAAACACTGCATCCGGATAACGTAATAGCAAAACTTTATACTCAGTATACACCAGAAGAGAGAAATGATATTGTTCTTTTAATGAATGAGGCATTAGAAAAAAAAGATATAATAAAATATAAAAGTGTTTTTTCTTTGATAGGTTAGAATTATTCCTGTTCTTGCTCCTGCAACTGCGCATTAAATACATTTCTTCCCTGGATAATATTCTCCACGAATATTTTCAATTCATTAGCACACATCATATATTCCATGTGTTGTTGTGCCGCATCATCTTCAGATATTTCGGTTATTTTATTTATGATTACACGGTGTAAATTGTCACGACCAGGCTCTCTCAGTAACAATCTACCTTTGTCACTTAAATACATCTGAAATAGCTCGCAGAATATCTTCAATTTTTTCTCTTTGCATCCTATAACGTTTTTATTCAGTATTTCATGTTGTTTATTACTCAATTGTTCGATAAATTCAGATTGTTCCGCGCGCGATAAAACTGCAATCATTTTCTATTTGTTTATATGTGATTTTAGAAAAAGTATTTCAATTTAAAAATAAAATTGAAATTGAAATACTTTTCTCTGTTTATTATTATTATTATTTATAAACTATGGATTCTACTACAATGCTTATTAACGGCCTAGATACGATCAAATTATTAAAACACGAAGCGATTGACCGTTTAGATTCGGTTGTCGATGATTTGCCGAAATACAAAAAAAATTTAAAAGAATTAATTGCAAATTTTACCGTTGATGATATGCTATACTTGATTAACACCATATACCGAGACACCGAATTTAAATCTTCATTATACTATAAAATATATAATGAATATTTTGACGAAATTGAAGAATTAATACACATAATGATGAAATAAATAATATAATGAAATAAATACTATGATGAATTAAATTTTAACCAGCTTCTCGCCGACACATTTATTTTCTTTTATAAATTTCTCTTTATTTACATCTTCTTTAAAATTATGTGGGCATTCATGCTCTTCGGCTAAACGGTGTAATGTACAAAACCCGTGTTTACATTTACTACATACACACGTATTTTTCTCCATAAAAGTTACTTTCTTACCGCATGTTTTCATAAAACAATGTGTAGCATCGTTCATCTTTGAATACCGTGTCATATTATATACAATATAAAATCAATTTTTGGTTTTAAACTACTTTACTCATCTATGGCATGCAATGCATTAATTTTAGCCATGCCATGGTCACTTTCCTTGTCAATCACAATATTCTCTCCCTCAAAGAGTTCTCTTCTAATATCTGAGAGCGTAGCACTTTGGTCCAGCCGGGATTCTGTCGTGTTCATATCCTTAACGCTAATGAGTTGTCCGTCAGCATTAATCGTTTGGGTGAGAACATTGCCACTTTCCATGGCCTTCTTCTTATTATCCTCCATGGCCTTCTCCTTCGTTTCTCGAACACGTTTTTCAAATTCGGTCTTGGCATAAGTCTCATTGCTTCGTTTTTCTTGCATCAATTGATTCAGTTCTTCCTCTAAATATTCAACGCGCCCGGTTTTATAAGCTTCGGGGTGAAAAGGCAACCACATACCCACGGGACCGACATACACGTCATGATTAGGATCAATCTCTCTTAGCATCTTACACCGTAATTCGGCTTCTTCTTGGGTAGGATAACAACCGCGAACTTTTACACCTCGGACATTCGTTTGAAACTTGTGTAACTTACCGAATTTATCGTCGAGGTCGGATTCATTATTATCAATAAAATTCTTATAATCATCTTCGACGGATGACGTACAGAGTTTCTCTTTTTCGTCTTTACAAAAGTCTTGCAAATCTGTCTCTAAATCTTCAAATTTCAAAGAATACTTGTAAGCTAAAAAATGTAAAAAATGGGTATAACATTCCAAAGATTTACTTAATTCCCATTGTTTTAGGAATTGTTCAAAAGTGAATAATTCACGCATTTTAATAATCTTTTCTGGAGAAATAAAGGAAATACAAGAAAACTTTTGTCCGGCAATAGGTTTATCTTCTTCTAGGACATCGACATAGTTCGTATTTATTGAACCATCTTTATTTGTTTTCTTTTCAAAGGGACTGATTAAGGAATTGACGTTGTTTGAAGAATTGACGTTGTTTGAAGAATTGACGTTGTTTGAAGAATTGACGTTGTTTAAAGAATTGACGTTGTTTAGGGAATTCATAGTTTATACTTATTTTAATAATTATATTTTAAGTTAATTTAAACCTATATTATTTAATTAAATAACTAATATTTATATTTTTTTCTTCATATTTATTATAATATGAATTTTGGAATCGATTTTGCTGAATTAGTTAAGCGAGCTATCAAGTATTTAGTGGAAGGTTTAATGGTTGCTATTGCCGCTTTTGCTATTCCCAAACGTTCTCTCAATTTAGATGAAATCGCCCTTATTGCTTTAACAGCGGCTGCTACTTTCAGTATTTTGGATACTTATGTGCCGAGCATGGGTGTTAGTGCGCGATCAGGTGCCGGCTTCGGTATTGGTGCAAATCTAGTAGGATTTCCTAGAATGTAAACAAACAACCTATTAAGAAAAGGTTCAAACGAAGTAGATTGAGCCAAAATTATATTATAAATTTATAGTATAATTTATAGTATAAATTTATAGTATAAATTTATTTTATATTTCAAAGTGTATTTTGCTACACTTTTTAAAAACTGTGTTTTGCTATACTGTTTCTTTAAAAGTATTTTTTAAAAGTGTATAATATATGTACGATAAAATAGTTAAAGTTGTTATAATTAGTACAATTGTTCTAGTGTATAACGGAATAAAATATGATTATATATAATTTTGTTACGTTATACTATAAATGACTTGTGAGGCAAAAGAATCGTCCTGTTATTTACAAAAACCTGTCGTTCTTACTTTGGTTATTGCTGTCGGGGGTATAAGCAGTGGTTATTTCTTGTTTCCAGTATGTAATGATGATAGTACGCCGTATAATGCGTATATACGTAAAGTATTAATATTAGGGGGAACATTGGCTGGTGGTTTTATTTTAGCCAAACATTTAATTAAAGAAAATAAATGCGGATGCTAAACTGTCGGAATAAATTCCCAATCCAACTCATCGCAAATATTTTTCCATATTACATCCTGTTCAATGCGCTTCTCTCGATCCTTTAACATTGGAAAATAGGATAAAAATTGTTGCTGGTCCAATAACTCACACAACTTATATACCGTATAATAATAATTGAGAAAATTAATACGATAATCCGGGCAATATTTCGCATAAGGCGCCTGAATATCCATAAATAAATTACATAAAGTAATTTCTAATTCCGCACTCATAATGGGGGGTTTAATCCCTAATTTATCTTTAATAAATGGTATATGTTCATAGTATTTATTATAGCCTAATTTTTTCAGTATATCTTTAGTTCTTTTATTTGTTAATTGTGACAAAGTTATTCTCTCTTTTTTAAGTTGTTGAGTAATATTCTCAATTATTTCATCGGGTATTTGCGTGGTTTCTTTTGCTTGAAACTGTGCGAGTATTTCACGAAAATGGTTAATTCTTTTATAAGCATAAAAACATACTTCTTTCGGGGGTTCTTTATACGAAGGTTTTTCATTCTCAATTAAGTATTTAGTATGTTTGAAACATACATTACAAATTAATATACCTTCATGTTCAAGCGGAATCAGGTCGCCTTTATTACAAAATCGACATACATCGGTTTGAATGGTGTAATTGTTTATATCTAGACAAGATTCATTAATGTTTGTCAAATATTTATTCACATAGGAAATTTCCTTTGTTTTAACGTCTTCATTATTATCTTTAGAATTAAAGAAATGTTCCAATAGTGTAGTTTTATTTTTACATTCTGCTATATTTTTTTTATTTTCAAAATATTCAAATATATATTTAGAATTATTTAGCAAATAATCTGTTTCTGCTTTTTTAATATTTTTCAATTGAATTTTTAAAGTATATAGTTTATCATGTAGCACTATTTGCTCATCAATAGATAAACTATCATTTTTAAGTTTTTTTAATATTTCTTTTTTTTCATTTTCCAAATTAGGTTTAGTACCATCATAGTCAGTTCTAAATTTATTAATCATTTCTTTATGCTTAACATCAAGTGTAATCATTTCATTATTTAGGTTTTTAATACTTTTAAATACACCAGTCATATATATAAAGATATACTATTTATTTAAGCATAATATATTGCTTTAATTAATTATATTATGTTTAGAAATATATTATGTTTTTCTACTTTAATGTTAAATAAATGAATATATGTATAGATACAACATTAGAAACTAAAATTGATTATATTACTTTACAAAAAATGAAATTTTTATATAATGCATTGGAAACTGGTTGGACAGTTGTTAAAAAAGAAGATAAATATATATTTAATAAAAAACATGAAGGGGAAAAAGAGATTTATTTAGAGTCTTATTTACAGCAGTTTATACTCGATAATATGAGTGCTAACATTAGTTAACTGTGTAATTGCTATAGCAGTAATTTTATAATAACGTTTTAATTTAATTAATTCATTTAAATTAATTAAATTTAAAAATCAAAAGTTTTTTTCTTTAGCCATATTATAACAATGGGAGGAGGTTTAATGCAACTGGTAGCTTATGGTGCTCAAGACGTTTATCTGACTGGTAATCCTCAGATTACTTTTTGGAAGGTGACATACCGTCGTCATACTAATTTTGCCATGGAGTCGATTGAACAGACTTTTAACGGTCAAGCCGATTTCGGTCGTCGTGTGACCTGTACTATTAGCCGAAATGGTGATTTGGCTTACCGTACTTATTTACAGGTGACTTTGCCTGAAATTAACCAGAACATGGCGGCCGCCCAGGACCAAGGTGTCTGGGCCCGTTGGCTCGATTTCCCTGGGGAACAAATGATTTCTCAGGTTGAAGTTGAAATCGGTGGTCAGCGCATCGATCGCCAATATGGTGACTGGATGCACATCTGGAATCAGCTCACTTTGTCGTCTGAACAACAGCGTGGTTATTACAAGATGGTGGGTAACACTACTCAGCTTACCTTCATCTGTGACCCGTCTTTTGCCCAGGTTGATGGCCCTTGTGCCTCGGGTGCCCCAGTCCAAGTGTGCGAGCCCCGTAACGCGCTCCCCGAAACGACTTTGTATGTGCCCTTCCAATTCTGGTATTGCCGCAACCCTGGGTTAGCTTTGCCTTTGATTGCCCTCCAATACCACGAAGTCAAGATTAACTTGGATATTCGTCCTATTGATGAGTGCTTGTGGGCCGTTAACACCCTTGACTGCTCTACAATCACTGGTAAGACCTCGGTCAAGTCCGTCACCCCTTACAACCAGTCTTTGGTTGCGGCTTCCCTCTATGTCGACTACGTGTTCTTGGACACGGATGAGCGTCGCCGTATGGCGCAGAACCCCCACGAATACCTCATCGAACAATTGCAATTTACGGGTGATGAATCCGTCGGGTCGTCTTCCAACAAGATCAAGTTGAATCTCAACCACCCTTGCAAGGAGTTGATCTGGGTTGTGCAACCTGACGCTAACGTCGATTATTGCGCGTCCCTGAACTGCGATACCCTGCTTTACAAGACGCTCGGTGCCCAGCCCTTCAACTACACCGATGGTATTGACGCGCTTCCCAATGCCATCCATGCCTTCGGTGGTGCTGTTGCTATTGCTGGTACCACTGGTTCCTACATTGATGCTTCGGGTCTCTTCAATGACCCCGGGGCCGTGGATGTTACGGCGGCTTCATGGTGGAATTACAATAACGGTGGAGGTCACGCTTCTAACCCAACTGGCAATTATCCCGGTGGGTTTGACAATGGTATGGGCACTAACCCCGCTTATCCTGCCTCTACGTCAGTTCCTCCTCAATGGACTGGTCCGATCAATTATGGTCCGGATAACTCTGGTCAAACTACTCGCCCGACCACCTCTTCGGGCGTGTCGGATGCCGGAACTTTTGTTCTCGCCGAATCGTCCCTCGATATGCACTGCTGGGGTGAAAACCCTTGCGTTACCGCCAAGCTCCAGCTTAACGGCCAGGATCGTTTCTCGGAACGTGAAGGTACCTACTTCGACCTCGTCCAACCCTACCAACACCACACGCGCAACCCGGACACTGGTATCAACGTCTACTCGTTTGCGCTCCGCCCGGAAGAGCATCAGCCATCGGGTTCGTGCAACTTCTCGCGTATTGACAATGCTACTCTTCAGCTGGTTTTGTCGAACGCCACGGTGCAGGGTACTAACACGGCGAAGGTGCGAGTCTATGCGACCAATTACAACGTTTTAAGAGTTATGAGCGGCATTAAGAAAACCTGTGCCCAACAGTTGGCTGCCAAATTAGTTATTTGCTTACTAATCTGGGTAAACAGTGTAAAGCAAATATGTGTTCAACAATACATGAATACATTATGTAACCAGCTAGTCTCGTTCTGACTAATGAACGAGGCAACATTTCTAAATTGCGGGAACATCCTTAGAGCCTTTTCTACTACTTCTTCTTGTGAAAACATAAAGAATACCCAGGGTAATGACCTCGGGCATAGTAATAACGAAAAGGATTGGACAATCTGCAGCCAAGACCCTAACTGCGCTAATGCAAGCACATGGGAAAGGTTCAGAGACTATAATGGAGTGGGTTTGAGGGAGTTAGCAACTTCCAGTGATAACTTAAGGGATAGTCCATGCTTCAATTGAAAGATTGAGGTCGGAATAGGCGAACCGGGGCGGTTTAGCTTATTCCAATTGAGACGTGACATTGTCACAAAAAAATATTTTTATAAAAATTTACACACCGATAAAAATATTATATATTATTTTATATTATATAATAATTGAAATAGACTTATATATGAACATTATGAAAAACTAATAAGTAACTATAATACATAATTAAACATATTTTATTATGTATTATAAATAGGATGGAAAAAGATAAACAAACTTTTTTAACAGCTAAAAAAGAACGCCGTATTAAAAAACGCACCACTAAACGCGGTATTACCGGCGAAGAAGTGATTTTCATTTTTGAAAAACTATTAGAGGGTTGGAAAACTATTAAGACTTATAATACCATGATCCAACAAAATCCCCAATCAGGCGTTGATAAGAAAAAAGTTGAAGTGATTTCTACCGGCAATAGTAAAGTATTCGAGAACGAGCTTTCAACTGAACGTTATCAATATTATTTAGATTTGCGAGAAAAAGTATACGCATATCATTTATTACAGAAATCTAAAGTCCCAATTACAAATTCGGTACAAAATTACAAATTCGGTACAAATACCGGCGTTAAAGATTCAACCCCTTCATAATAAGCTTCTACATAATGACAATCCTCTATAGTGGATTTCACATTATTGAACATAGCGATAGGGTGTACATGAGAAAAATTACAAGGAACGTGCGGAGAAACACTATTATACATATAGGATAATATGAAGGACGGCACACAATCGGCCAAATTAATTACGCTGATAGCATATGTACAGTTTCTAGAGACACTCTTAGTAAATTGATAATTTCCGGTTTTGGGAGGAGCAATGCCATAAAATTCTACGCACGTGTATATTTTTGATAAATTGTATGAAACTACGGCGGCTAACGAGGCACCTAAACTATGCCCACATACAAAGATCCGTTTCAGTTTCTGGTCGGTATTTTTCTCCCTAATTTCTTTTAATAAGTTCTCTTGAATTTTATTGTAATATTCTGTAAACCCGCGACCGGCATATTCTATAGTTTCTGGATTGGATTGGGTGTTGTTATTGTCTTTATAATAATTATATTTAAAGTCTGTCAATATATCCTGTAAGGTCGAGGTCCCTCTAAAAGTAATTAACATGGTATCTCCTTTTTCTGACAGAATACTAAAACCAATCGGTGGTTGGTTATTGGAAACTTTATAATACTTGAGTGATTCGGTTTTAAATCCGACTATGCTTATGGGGGTTAGAGGATTCTTGAGAGAAAGAAGAAAATTATTTATTAACAACATGGCGTAAATAACATTATCTTTGTCATATGTATTTTTATCAAGTGGACTTTCGGGCATGGAGTAGTCAATGCTTGTGATTGTTTGAAATGCTTTTACAGGTGAAATATTTAATTTGTATATACTACTTGCTAATAGATTGTAACCGATGGCTGGAAGATTTCTAGTGAGTGATTTATTATTATTAATCGGCACATTAATCGGCACATTAATTTTTCTAAAATTATAGGTCAAGCCGACGGTGCGTTTATTATTCATATATAGTATATACTTTTTTAAAAAATAATAACAAAAATATATTTTGCTATTATTTTTCTAACTTACTTGTGTAAGTATTTTTTATATTTTCGCGTTCTTTTTGATGTCTTCTTTATATTTTTTTGTCTAGTGATTGCTTTACGTTTTTTTCTCATCTTCTTACCACCATATTTTGATGTTGATGGCTCTGGTATAATTGAATATTTATATTCTTTCATTTTATCATCGATTATACCCGTGAATTTAAAATTAAATTTTTCATAAAATCCTTCACTATGTTTTGTAGCCGCTTTTAAAAATATATTAGCAATAACTCCTAAATCTATGGTTGCTTCAATTATACTTGTAAGTAACAATTTACCAATACCTGGCATTGGCATTTGTTGGTTTGTACAAAATGCATCAATATAAAGCGAATTATCATACTCATGGTCTTCATCCGACCATTCAGTATATTTAAATGATAACACTCCCAATACATCATACGTTTCTTTATTCATAACCACAAGAGCAGAATTATTTGATTTGTCTGGGTCTAGACTATCTATTAAATATGTAGTACTCATACCAGTTTTTCCTTTATCTTTTGAGGCACAAAAAGATTCTTTTTTATCTGTATTGAAGTCTTCTAAATACTGTCTTATATACGGTAATTCAATATTTTCATTATCTTTAAAATTTTCTGCATCAAGTTGTTGATATAAGCCGGTTAATATTCTTTGTTCTGTTTGTATATGATTATTATTTGTAATGAGAACACATTTTACCTTTTCTAATAATATATCCATATAATATTCATATACTATTCTTTTTTGCGAATGATTTATAAAATATATATATAAAAAAAGATTAGGGTAAATAATACGCGGTTCATGATACTTGCTACGCTTATACTTGCTAAAAGTGTTTTTAATAGTGTTTTTGCCACACTTTTTGAAAAAGTGTTTTTAATAGTGTTTTTGCCACATTTTTTGAAAAAGTGTTTTTAATAGTGTTTTTGCCACACTTTTTCAAAAAGTGTTTTCATTAAAGAGTAAATTCATATTAATCACCTCCGGTTTATTTTCCTCTTTAGTGAACAATTTTAAAATCAAATCATTCTCTCTGAAACGTATGCTATAGTCATGTTGCAATTTGTTTCGACCAACCCGTCCCATCGACTGTATACACTTCTCTTGACTCATATGCCCTAAATCCTTACTAATATAGCCGTGACAGAATTGATAGTTCGTGCCATAAATGAAATCCGATGAGGCAATAATTAGATAGAGCTTCTGCTCTTGCACTAAACTTTTCATCAGTTCCGTATAGCGGTCACTTTTGTGGGTGGTAAATACACCAATACCCATCATTAATAGCAATTTCCAGTGGTCCTCGATATCATCTATCTGCATAATTTTTTCCACGTAATCTTCCGAGACATTACTCGTAAACGGTTTGTTTTTCAAATCATCCACGTTATTATATACACGCGGTGCATATTTATAGAGATGTTCGGTGGTATTGGGAATATATTGCGGGCTCAAGACAATCATTTTTATAGCCGCTTGTAATTTCTGTATTTCTTGCATTTTCTGTTTCATCTCGGGATCCATGCGGTCGATATTGCCTGCCTTCTTCTCCTTCCCTTCATCTTTTTTGGTGCCATCTTCGAAATCTTTTGTGGCCCTGGCAATTTTCACATTCAGTGCCGAATTGAAATCAATGGCTTTCTTAATATCACTGGCGATATTGTCGGGAATATTCGCACTCTGAATATAAAACTGGGCGATTTTATCCACATTATCGGCCAAGAAGATTGTCGGCCCATCTGTTAAAGTATGCGCGTCTTTGGTAACGACATGAATATTCGAGGGTTGTTTTACCAGACGTTTTTCTAGAAGATGCGCATAAATAGCGGGCCAGTGACTAGGTTGAATATTTCCCAAGAGGTTCAGGTAGTAGAGTTTCAAATTATTCATATTGATCAGGTCTATCGTAGGAAACTGTAGTGCTAAGGTTAAGCGCTCATTAACAATAAAACGGTTAGTTTTTTCTTTTTCTTTATCTTTATTTTGTATGTGTAGGTCGTGTTGTGTGACATATTTAATAAACTTCACGGCTTCGCCCAAATCAATATAGCGGAGTAAGGTTTTATAGATCAGACAGTGCTTCACGATTTTTTGTATTTCTGTGTAATCCGCACTCAGATAATGAGGCATTTCCGTAAAACCTTCTTTGTTTATGAGGGGAATCGTCTTTTTACAATCATAACTAACAATTTCGTGTATATCGGCTTGGTCAAACTTCCCCGAGAAGTCGTTAATTGTCTCGACTAGTTCTGAGCGCTGGGGTAACGTCGCCGAAGACAGGACGACATTGGGAATAATATTTTTTGTCCAATTCTCCTGAATAATCTTGTGAAATTCGTGTTCTTTGTAATCGAGGGTAATTGTGGGCTCATCCCAATACAGAATGATCTTCTCCTTCGGGTTAAAAGCCAACATGTAATACATGGCCGGTAAGTAGGACTGAATATCACTGATCATAATTTCGACTTTATCACCGACGGAATTATCGACTTTGCCAATCCCGCCACTTTTCTTGTTGACGGAGTATTCTTTGGCGGCGTAATAATGGAGGCGTATGTCTTCGGCGTCATTGCACCCAAAAGCGAAGGCGACTTTTTTGTGGGCAGACACCGCGGCCTTGGCTAAGGCTAAACCTACATGCCTCGCGGCACACACGAAGATGACCCGATGTTTATCGGCTAAACCCAGCGGCGAGAGGGTCTTCCCGGTGCCGGTGGGCGCAATATAGAGGATCAGTTTAGGCTGCGGTGATTTACATAAGGTGAAGAGTTGTTTTTGGTGCTCGTATAAGGTTTCATCGGCGTATTTCAGTAAATATGGGTTTTGCTCGATTATTTTCTGTCCGCGATAGACTAATTCGGCTAAATCAATATGTTTGGAGATCGCTTCTAAAATCACACTTATTGCGGTAACGAGGTTTTGATTTACGAGTTCAACTTTATACGTGAGTAGCACTTTCAATGTATAATAGGCGTCGTAATTATTCTTTGCATATTCGTCAAACATCTTTACGACTAAATCTAGTAAGACAAATTCAAATAAGAATGATTTGTCTTTCTGGTCGTGCAATTGCTTATCCGTGTTGTTTAAGCGGATAAGGTCGGCTTTCTTCATGGTCTGCTCATTAGACTTCATTTCCTTGAACGGAAATTCAATATCCTTATTTAACGCTTTAAGTGTCGGTTGTAAATAGTGCACAAATAAATACGTATCAATTTGCTCACTGAAGGCGATTTTCATATATTTTAATAAAGACAGGGTCGGATTTCTGACCAAATTCACGTTATGGTATCCGGCACAAATTAATTCATTAATCCGCGTTTCATCGGCCGAAACGGGAACTTCAATGCTGGTCCATTCGGCTTTCGTGAGCTTTCGTTGAGTAAGATCCATGTTTGCGAGAGTTTAATATTACTATAGCTTTATATAGTATTATTAAATCAATTTAATAATATATTAATATTAAATTGAATTAAACAGAGTGGTATATTATAATTAATTAATAACAATGTCGCCTGTTGTATATTGTGGAAATATGTGCCATAACACACAATATGATTATGCTATAATAAATGATGCTATAATAAATGATGCTATAATAAATGATGCTATAGTATATAATACACTATTAAATAATCTCTATCTGATTATCCCACTGTTCACAATCTTATTCACGTTCAGTCTGGCGACGTATGTTGATAAACCGAAAAATAAAAAAAAACCCATTATCATTTCCATTGAAGGCAATATTGGTACAGGCAAGTCCACGTTAATTGAAAAAATCCAAGACTATTTTGAACATGTGAGTACAAATATTAAATTTGGTTATATTCCAGAACCGGTTAATATTTGGAATTCAGTCACGGACGACGACGGCGTCACAATTCTCGAGAAATATTATGAAGACCAGCACAAGTATGCCTTTCCTTTTCAAATGATGGCGTATATCTCGCGCTTATCCATCATGCGGGAAGTGCTTTTACAAGATTACGATGTAATTATTATGGAACGAAGTATGTTTACGGATTGCGAGGTCTTTGCAAAGATGCTATATGATGATAAGAAAATTGAAACGATCGAATATAATATTTACAGGAAATGGTTTGCGGAATTTATTGGGGATTTTCCGACGATATCGCATATTTATATTCAGGCGGAACCGAATGTATCTGCCGGGCGTGTTGTGAAGCGAGGGCGCCAAGGGGAAAATATTCCCTTGAGTTATTTGGAAAAATGTCACGAATATCATGAACAGTGGTTGTTGGAAGAAGACGCAGATATTGGGTGTGAATGCGAAACATTCCTTTTGTTAGACGGCAATAAAGAGATGACTGACGCTGATTACAATGAATGGTTAGACCAGATTGAAGAGTTTATCCATAGTAAATTTCCTAAGGATAATATAGATTGTTATTAACTTATGCTATAACTTATGCTATAACTTATGCTAAGAACCGTATATTGAAGTGTTGCCTGCCTTTGTATTTCAAAATATCGCGCTCGGGTTTTGTGGTCATGAAATTTTCTTTCCCATAAATATCTTGTAAAAGGAGCCATTCAAATAAACCCCCGTTATAAATAAAGACATTCGAAAAACCTAAAGCTAACAATTGTTCGTATTTTTTATGTATAGTCAGGTCTTGTGAATTCATGCCATAAATACTTATATTGACATTTCGATTGGATTTTAAATACGTATTTAAAATCTCTTCTTCATTTTTCATGTCTAAAGTTCCGGCGATGAGACAGGCTTGGTCTTTTTCTTGTAAAGTATTTATGATAATATGTTCTTTGTTTCCAATAGCATATTGCATATCTTCGAAGTTGATATATTTGGTGGAAATCGTATTTCCCATTACTTTATAAGGAAAAATTTATATTTAAATTCTAATTTAAAGAGAGAATATTTAATTTACTTGCCAACCATAAGTATTTTGTAATGTCAGCAGATTTCCTGTTAAAGTCAGTGTTGATGATATTTGTTGTAAAATATTTAAAATTCCATTGTTGATATTATGGTTTATTAATTCTCCTGCAATGTTGTTTGCGATGGTTTGTGTTATATTATTCAAAAAACAATTTAAACTAGTAAGTTGGACTAAATTCGCTACAGCTAACGTAGATATGCTATTATTAGAACAAACTAAACTAGTAAGTTGGACTAAATTCGCTACAGCTAACGTGGATATGCTATTATTAGAACAATTTAAACTAGTAAGTTGAGTTAAATTCGCTACATCTAACGTGGATATGTTATTAATAAGACATTCTAAATATGTAAGTTGAGTTAAATTCGCTACAGCTAACGTGGATATGCTATTATCAGAACAAACTAAATTAGTAAGTTGGACTAAATTCGCTACATCTAACGTGGATATGCTATTATTAGAACAATTTAAACTAGTAAGTTGGACTAAATTCGATACATCTAACGTGGTTATTGTATTACTGGAACATTCTAAATAAGTAAGTTGGACTAAATTCGCTACAGCTAACGTGGATATGCTATTAGAAGAACAATCTAAATTAATAAGTTGGACTAAATTTGCTACATCTAACGTGGATATGCTATTAAAAGAACAGAATAAAGTAATAAGTTGGACTAAATTCGCTACATCTAACGTGGTTATGCTAGTAGAAGAACAATTCAAAAAGGTAAGTTGGACTAAATTCGATACAGCTAATGTAGATATTGTATTATTAGCATAACATTCTAAATAAGTAAGTTGGACTAAATTAGCTACATCTAACGTGGATATGCTATTAAAATAACAAACTAAAATAGTAAGTTGAGTTAAATTTGCTACGTCTAATATGGATATGCTATTATTATTACAAATTAAATTTATAAGTTGGACTAAATTTGATACGTCTAATATGGATATGCTATTATTATTACAACTTAAATAAGTAAGTTGGACTAAATTCGATACATCTAACGTGGATATGCTATTAAAAGAACAGTTCAAATAATTCAATATAGGAGCATTATAAAAATTAATATCAGTTACATTAAGAGAATTACAATCTATGTATGTGATGGTATTGGAATATATAGTAAGTGTTCCAATTAATAGGTTAGAAGATATTGTTGTAGTTCCGCTGGAAAATGCTGTATTTATACCAGATAAATTATAATATCCTGAAGTGTTTGATTTAAATGTTAAATAAGCAATATTTCTTTGACGTTGGGATAATGACATAAATGATATAGTAACGCCTCTTGTGGGTGTGGGTGTGGGATTATTTTGAATTATACATCTGCAATACCCGGCTTTCTTTTGAATGATATTTGAAGAGAATTGTCCTAAACCGACAGTTCTGGGTAAACCTTGTTTTTTATTTGCACCACCATACATTTTCTGATTGTCAGTGTTCATAAACATATTATTATATATAATAATATATTATTAAAATGATGCAATCCCAGTAATCGCTCTTCCTATAATTAACCCATGAATATCGTTTGTTCCTTCATATGTATTCACAGCTTCTAAATTCATCATATGACGCATAATATGATATTCATCGGAAATTCCATTTCCACCAAATAGATCTCTCGCTTGACGAGAAATTCCTAGAGCTGTTGTACAATTACTTCGCTTAATCATTGAAATCATTTCAGGCGTTGATTTGTCTTCATCCATCAATCGACCTACGCGCAAAGATTGTTGAAGTCCAAAAGTAATTCCTGTCAACATATCAGCCAATTTAATTTGAACTAATTGTTTACTTGCAAGGGGTAGAGAGAATTGTTTTCGTTGCAATACATATTCTCTCGTCTTTGTAAAACAATCTTCTGCTGCTCCAAGAACACCCCATGAAATTCCATAACGCGCTTTATTCAAACATGAAAAAGGACCTTTTAATCCGGATACTTCTAACCTTTATATTGTTTTATTTGCTTTTGTTTATAAAATCAAAAGTAAATATTATTGTCACTATATTTTTGCTCGCCCTGCTGAGCGATCAAAAACTTCCGCTTGACATCAGTAACAATTTTGAAAAAAATCTATTTACTTCTCGTAAAAACGTTTAATTAAACTTCACCACAATCTCCACCTCCTCATTCTTGATGGTTTTTGACGCGGAAATTGACAATTCTTCGCGCTTCTTCCGGGTTTTTTGATTAATCGGCGTATTCTTTTTCTTTGCAGTGCTATTTCGGTTGTTCATATCCAATTCTATCTCGGCATAATGCTCTTCAATAAATTTAATCACATCATTTTCAAACGCCCATTTGAAAAAATTCAATTGTCCAATAGTGGTTTGAATGGATGTTCCGTCTTTATATGGAATGTTGATTCGATCCCATCGGCAGAACGGGTCAAAACGTCGTTTGCTGTATGACCTGAGTTTCAGTTTGTAATCGACATACACTTTGAATCTTTTTACCTTGGAGACATCTTTATTGGGAATGTCATAAACCGTGTAGTATTTTTTGGCAAAGTTCGTCGTAAACCAGTCGACAATGCGGAGCGAAATTGGCGCCATGCCGTTAATAATGGACAGCATCTTTTCCATATTATCCCCCACTTTATAAAAAGTAATTAAATTATTTAAGAGCAGGGTATTTTGACTGGTATAAACGGATGTCATATGTTGATAGATAAAGAGGTATGTTTAAGTAATAATAAAAAATAAAAATTAATTATTTTTTATTAAATTATTATTTATAAACAAATTCCCGAAAATTGTTCATATCTTGCCCCATATTTTTCTTTTATTGCTTCTTTATTTTCTTTCATAATAACAACGATTGGTTTCCCAGTAATTTGTGTGAATAATTCTTTTGCGATGTCCATGCTTTCGATGGAGGGCTTATAATGTCCTGATTTTGTATTTATACACACACTACCGTCCTCATTTACTGTTCCTGACCCAGCCGAAATAACCGGCATACATGGAATATCTCGAGCGATAATTGCATTGAGATGTATAACCACTGGATGTTCCTCTAAAGTGCTCGTGTCTATACCTTGAACAGATTTTAATTCAATTACACTATTGAATGCGTCACGTAGGTCTTTATATTCACCGGTATTTCGTGTAACGTCAAGAAGTCCCTGTAACATACATACCGCGTGTTTATTGATAGGAGCACCATTTATAATGTATATGTGTTTTTTATTATTGTTATTAAATATAACAAACTTAAACCATTTATCATTGGTCTTTGTAAACGTTGCAAGGAAAAATCCACTGGACACTTCATTTAGTTCCATAACATCACTAATTGCTGTGTATACTTCATAGCCCGGGCTTTCTTTATATTTTTCCACCAATTTACTGCTACAAATGTGTGTATTATTTAAATCGGTATTACTCATTATTAATTGTCCGCCACTAAAATATATTTTATTAATTCTTTTATATTTCTTTTTAACGGTACGTTTTTTTTGTTTCAATTTTTTATTTATTACCTTTTTTGACATATATATAAATTGATATTTATATTTAATAAATTTATATTTATGTTTCTATATTAAAATTCGAATTTCGTGGCTTGAGAAATTCGTCTTGCACCTGTAAATCATTAATATAATTGTTCCTGGGTAAAAAAGGATTTTGACTAATACTCTCAATCATACACCGTTCATTTAATTTTGTATTTGCATCTTCTCTCTTATTACTGATGCGCATACAGGATTCCGTGCCGTCTTCAAACAATAACTTCTTCATGTTATTATATTCTTTACTCTCATCAATGATATATTTTTCTCTGTCTGTTTTAATCGATTGCTCATACTTCTCCCCTGTAGACCATTTAAATTGTTGAATAGAATCAGTCATATAATACTTTTCAGAAAATACTTTTAAGAAAAGTATCGCAAAAAAGGACAAAGTCTAAAATGTGCTATACTTTCTTTAAGACCAAACTTTTAGTAAATGTAAATTTATCTATATGTGTCACCCGGCGTTGTAAATTACATTTTAAACACGCAATTACGGTATTTAAATGACTATGACCTTTGCTATTATCCATCCGGTCTAATGTCCACTGCGACGGTTCTCTCACGTTTTTATACAACAGATACACTTCACTTTTACAATAATAACAGCGTAATTTTGTAGCTATCAGTTTCTCTATGGTTTCAGCTAAACTAATTAGTTCAGTAGAAACATGCAATTCCTTTTTTATATCTTGCGCTTTGTATCCACTAATTTTCTTTTCCAATTCTTTTTCTAAGAGAGACTTTAAAGGAAACATACAATCCGTATATAATTTATTAAGCATATCGATTTGTTTTTTGTGAAGTAAATCAGTATCATTCAACGTTTCCATATGAAGCCGTATTGCTTGTACATTATTATTGATTTTGTCAATATTATGCTTTCCTGTAAAAGATATTGTTTTTGCCATTGTATATCATCAACTAAGAATTAAAAGAATTGTTTTTATATTAATTTAACATAAAATGAGTTAAACCTAACATCATATAATATATTAATAATATGGAAGCTATCATAGAAGAATGTAAATCAGAAGAAAATAAATCAGTTAAGAAAACAGGAAAAGGCGTAAAATCAGATGAATGCCAACAACTGAAGAATATGAAATATAAGAACATGCTTTTAACCGGCGTTACCACAGTACAAACCGTACATTCCAAAAAAGCCAATATCGATTTGTTCTTAGAAAAAGAAAGTAATCTGAACAAGCACGAACCGTGGAATAAATTAGACAAAACAGATAAAATAAAACAATTAACCGAATATGTAAATTTAAGTGCGGTTAATTTCGCATTAACTGAAACAGAAATAGCCGAGTTTAAGAGCTATTTAATTGATAGCTTAGATAAGAAGAAATTGCAACATGTCAAAGATGTCCAATATGATATTCAAAATGGGAAAATTATAATTATCCCTAATTTGCATTTTAATCCGACGACTAGGAAATTTACCTTTAAAAGAAATGAAAAAAGAGCGTCAACGGTGAAATCGTTGGGGAATGGGAAAAAAGCGACGAGTAAGAAAAGTGCAAATACAGAACAAGAGAAGCAGGTACAAGAGAAGCAGGTACAAGAGAAGCAGGAGCAGTAATAATATATGATAAAATTGAACTATATGTATTAAAGGTAATTTAATACATATATAAAATGGATATAGATACAGATACAAATGCAATAGGTGCAGAAATTGAGTCCTTAATCAACATCCTAGACAATTTTGTCCTACCCGATGCCTTTACTAGTGAGGAAGAAATCGAAATAATAGAAACAGCTTATAGTCTGATTAAAGATCTAATTGGATTAGAACCCATGAGTTACATTCAGCCGTATTTTCATGATTATATTATATTGGAAGTGACGGAATTACTCATAGCACAAATGGCGGAACTAAATACATATAGCGTAGAAGAAGAGATTACGCTTTGCGTCGAACAAGCCATGAAATTATTCTATCGACAGGATGCCCCCAAACGGTCTTTTAAAAAATCTTTTATTCGCATTAAACCGAATATCCCTTATTTAAGAGACAAATTACTATATTTGCAAAATGTTCCCCAACCGGAACAGCGCACAACGGAGTGGTATAATTTTCGCTATAGATATTTAACGGCGAGTAGCATCTGGAAGGCCTTTATTAGTGAGAGCACAAAGAACCAATTAATTTTCGATAAATGCAAACCCTTAAATATTGAAAAATACAATCACACCTCTACAGACTCCCCGATGCATTGGGGGCATAAATATGAGCCAATATCCGTTCAGCTTTATGAAGACTATTACAAAACTACGGTCAGTGATTTTGGTTGTATTCCACATGCAACTATCGGGTATTTGGCGGCGTCGCCGGATGGAATTAACACACTGGAAACTTCTCCTCGATATGGTCGCATGTTGGAAATAAAGAATATCGTGAATCGAGAGATTGACGGCATTCCAAAGATGGAGTATTGGATACAAATGCAACTGCAAATGGAGGTGTGCAATTTAAATGAATGTGATTTTCTCGAAACACGGTTTAAAGAGTATGTGGATGAAGCGGAATATTTGGAAGATTCACTAAACATAAATATAAGTAAAACACAAGACGGTAAACAAAAAGGCATGATGATTCAGTTTATGTCTTATGGTCAACCTGTCTATGAATACGCGCCCTTAAATGCCGATAGACAATATTTACTCGCATGGGAAGAAGAGATGATGTACAAGCATGAAAAAGACATATGGGTTAAAAATATCTATTGGCGTTTGGATGAGATGAGTTGTGTGTTGGTGTTACGAAATAAATTCTGGTTTAAACATGCCGTGCCGATCCTCGATGATATATGGCAAACAATCGAATACGAGAAAATCAATGGGTATGAACATCGCTCCCCAAATAAAAAAATAAAATTAGATAAAAATGTTATTGTAGTGAAAAGTGATACAAAATGTTGTATTGATTTATTTACTATAGATACGGAAATGTATAATGCAGAAGATATATTATAAAGATTTACGATATGTTTTTGCAATACGTTTTGCAGTACGTTTTGCAGTAAGTTTTTTATTTTTTCTTTTATTACGGTTTTTTCTTGTACTACGATTTTTTCTTGTACTACGATTTTTTCTTGTACTACGATTTTTTCTTCTTCTTCCACCAGTTTCTGTGCTGTATACAACAGTACTATCATCTAAAAGTTTAAATCTGGTTGGATCTAAATCTTCATTATCATACGGACATCTCAGTAACATAGAATTTATGTCGTCAGTATGAACTATATGTCCATAAGTACAATTTAATCGCGTTAATGTTCTCATTTGACCAGTTGTTTCATCTATACTCTCAGGACCACCTAATGGTTGCCAACAAATTGCGCATGTTTTTATATGTTCATTATTATCAGTCGTTGCATCATAAAATATATCATTATCTTCATTTGAATCATAAAATATATCTTTTTTTTTTCCTTTAAAAAAACCTTTTATTTTATGATATGTTTTTCCTTTGAACTTAAAGCCGCCACGTATCATTTTATATATTAATAATAGATTAATAATCTTCTTCATAATAATTCACACGTTTATTCCAACCGGGCGTAGGCGGAGGTGGCGGGATATTTTGTGGCGTATATTCATCATAGAGGTACCCACACATTTCGGCACGAGAGCAAGTGCCATTTTCGGGTTTGGTCCAATAGCGAATGCGATTAATGTCTAAGGAATGGGCTGGAAAAATGGGATATTCCTTGTAAATGTCGCTGGCGTTAAAGGCGGATAAATGAGGCTTAGTCAACACATTATAATCACCGTATAAAATGGGTTTATCAACAGCCAGTGGATATTCACCGGCTGATAAATTAGTGTCGGAAAAACTTAAAAACCCTTCTTTTTTATTATTACTGAAATATATTATAACGGCTAAATAAAATAAAATACAAACAACTATTGTTGTGAATGCAATATGAAACAATTTAGACATCACTTATATATACTTTGTGTAAAATAAGTTATAAATTTTTATATATAAAATACAATGATTATAGATAAGAACAATAAATTAATATTTATTCATATACCTAAAAATTCCGGGACAAGTGTAGAATTTATATTAGATAAACATTATGGATATAATAGTAGCATGTATAGTAGATTTATTACGGAATATACAAGTAATATTGTAAAATATTTGTTATATATAAAACCCCACATTTTTTTATATTATTTTAATCCATTATTGAGGTGTCTACAATATTTTATATCCAATGCGAATTATCTGTATAACTCAACGTATTCCAACACATCAATAATCCATTATAAGGCGAGTTATATGAATAATTTACTGGATAATTATGACAATTTTATAACATTTACTATTATAAGAAATCCCTATTCGAGAGCGGTATCTTTATTTTTATATACTCATCCTGTTCAATTGATTACTTTAAATAATTTTATTTTATTTTTAAATAAGTTAATAAATAAAGAATTACAAACATATACTACTTTCTTTGATGACCAATTGTCATATATATTAAATGAAAATAAACAACAAATAGTTACGAATATTTTAAAGTTTGAAAATTTAAATTACGATTGGATAGAGTTTTCAAACAAATATGATTTAGATTTTCCTAGTTTGCCAAAGTTAAATGTAAGTAAGGGTTCGAATACAATTATACAGAATTTGTTGAATGCTGAAACACGTGATAAGATTTATTTAATATATAAAGAAGATTTTGTATATTTTAATTACGAGAAATAAGAGTATTTTTAATAACCATTTAAACTATTCACTCTATTATTTAATACTAGACTGAATGAATGACGTGCAACATAACGACGTGCAAACTAATGACGAAAATGAAATGCGTGTATTGAAGCGTGACGGCTCAGAGCAAACCATAATGTTTGACAAAATTCTCCAACGCGTAAAAAAATTAGGCGCAGAAGTATCTCCCCCGTTAGCTATTAACTACAGTCAATTAGTAATGAAAGTGATTGACCAGATCTATGATAAAATTCCTACATATGTTATTGATGAGCTCACTGCCGAACAATGTGCCGCCTTGAGCACAAAACACTTGGATTATGGCATATTAGCCAACCGGATTATTGTGTCAAATAATCACAAAATTACCGTAGATACCTTTTCATTAGCAATGGAAACCCTGTATAATTACAACGATGTCCACGGTAAGCATAAACCACTTATTCATCCCCAGCTCTGGAGTATTGTTCAACACAATTGGCGTGTCTTAAATGCAATGATTGATTACGAGCGCGATTATTTATTCGACTACTTCGGGTTTAAAACCCTAGAACGATCTTATCTCATGCGGACGAATGGTAAAATTGTAGAGCGTCCGCAACATATGTGGCTCCGCGTGGCCCTCGGTATTCACGGCAACGATTTTGTCTCGGTCAAAGAAACATATGAGTTATTATCGCAGAAATATTTTACCCACGCGACGCCCACCCTGTATAACGCCGGCACCCCACACCCGCAGTTAAGTTCCTGTTATCTCTTAAGTATGGAAGACGACAGTATCGATGGCATCTATAATACCTTAAAAGAATGCGCACAAATTTCAAAATGGGCCGGAGGTATTGGTCTGCATATTCATAATGTCAGGGCAACTGGTACGAGTATTATAGGTACAAACGGCTGTAGTAATGGCATCGTGCCCATGTTGCAGGTGTTTAATGCGACAGCGCGGTATGTGGATCAGGGGGGTGGCAAACGCAATGGTAGTTTTGCCATCTATTTAGAACCTTGGCACGCCGACATCGAGATGTTTCTCGACCTGAAGAAAAATCACGGTGACGAAGAATTACGGGCCCGGGATCTCTTTTATGCTTTGTGGTTACCGGATCTTTTTATGGAAAAGGTAAAGGCAGACGGCGATTGGGCTCTCTTTTGTCCGCATAAATGTCCCGGTTTAGCCGATTGTTATGGAGAGAAATTTGTCAATTTATATAACACTTATCTTGCAGAAGGTAAGGCTAATAAAGTTATAAAAGCACGGCAATTGTGGTTTAAAATATTGGATAGTCAGATGGAAACAGGGACGCCTTATCTCCTTTATAAAGACGCGGCAAATAAAAAGAGCAATCAGCAGAATCTCGGGACGATCAAGTCTTCAAATTTATGCTCGGAGATACTGGAGTACAGTAACAAAGATGAGACCGCAGTGTGCAACCTCGCCAGTATTTCTTTGACTAAATTTGTTAGAGCTGACAAAACATTCGATTACGAGCTCCTTCACATGGTGACTAAAGTTGTCACGGCGAATTTAAATAAAATTATTGATGTAAATTATTATCCGACACCGAAAACTCGTGTCAGTAATTTACTGCATCGGCCGATTGGCATTGGTGTACAAGGGTTGGCGGATGCCTTTGCTCTCATGGATATTGCCTATCACAGTGAAGATGCCAAGGTCGTGAATAAACACATATTTGAAACCATCTATCATGCAGCCTTAGAACGGTCGAATGAACTGGCGAAAGAACGGTATGCCGGTATGCAAATATTGCAAGATTATCGTGAAATCGGCTTTACAAATGGTTATGAACAACTATTTAGTCCCATGTCTAGATTTGAAAAAAATGAAAAAGAATACTTGAGCAGTCGCGATTATGTAAAGTTTGACGACTATGATATAAATGAGCTTGTAGAGCGATTTCAACCGATTCCGAATGAATTGGAAAATTTAGCTTATGGCCACTTGGGTGCTTATAGTAGTTTTACAGATTCCCCTGCATACCATGGGCAATTGCAATTTGATCTGTGGTCTATTACGCCTTCTGACCGTTATGATTGGGCAAAACTCAAACTAAATATACAAGAATACGGTTTGCGCAATTCTTTACTGGTGGCCCCGATGCCTACTGCGTCAACGTCACAAATCCTCGGTAACAATGAATGTTTTGAACCATTCACCAGCAATATTTATAGTCGCCGGACCAACGCGGGGGAATTTGTCCTAGTGAATAAATATTTAATGACGGAATTAATTAAACTTGGTTTATGGAGTGAAGATATTAAAAATAATATTATCGCAAATAAAGGGAGTATTCAACAAATAGCCATAATACCAGCACATATTAAGGAAAAGTATAAGATTGTCTGGGAGATTCCTATGAAACATTTGATAGATATGGCGGCAGACCGCGGGGCGTTTATTTGTCAAAGCCAGAGCTTAAATTTGTGGTTGGAAGATCCAGAATATAAAACGTTGACATCGATGCACTTTTACGCATGGGAAAAGGGTTTGAAGACAGGAATGTATTATTTACGCCGGAAGGCGAAACACCAGGCGCAACAGTTTACTATAGTACCGGAGCAAAAAGGAATTAAAGAAGAAAATGAGTGCGAAATGTGCTCTGCATAAACAACCTTTGGAAAAGGTTGAACCAAATTCAAACACAACCTTTGGAAAAGGTTGAACCAAATTCAAACACAACCTTTTCCAAAGGTTGCGCCAAATTCAAACACAACCTTTGGAAAAAGTTGAACCAAATACAACTATTTTTTGTTTAAAAATACGAAAAAATCAATTTTAACACATGTTAATTTTTCGTATTTTTGACGCAACTTTTTATACTTGCTACACTTTTCTTAAAAGTGTGTTATCAAAGGCAATTCTCAATATACATATTTTTTAATTTATCACACGTATCGCTGTGATCCGTGACAAAATCATAATTATCCACCACTTTCAAATAACACCGCAGACAAATTAATATATCCGCCAAAGCATTATGCGTGCCCTTTGGCAAATTATCAAACAATTTGAAATGCAGTTCGCTCAGCGTAGGATACTTAAAATAGGGTTTCCCCGTTGGCGTTTTAAATTCTAATTTACATATATCGGTGGTCTTTTTCATGGTGCAATATTCCGGTTTCTGCACACCATTTATATTAAAACGTAAAAATCTACCCAAACGTTTGCTTTCGACCATAAGCATTCGCTTATCAAAGGATAAATTGTGCCCGACAATGAGGTCAGCGTTATCTAAGGCTTTATTAAAGCAATTCAGTGCATCGAGCATGCGAATGCCATGTGCTTGACACATTACTTGACTAATACGGTGGATGGCTTCGCTACCGGGCGTTATTTCCACGCCAATGGGTAGTTGAATTAAATCGTCGGCTATGTCGATTAATTGCTTCGTTTCGCTATCGTAGAGAATATAACTGAGTTGAACAATATAGGGCCATTTACTGACGTCCATTATGGATGCATTGCGTTCCGTCGGTAATCCGGTTGTTTCGGTATCAAATATGAGGACTTTCATGTTTAATTATATTAAATAGTGTTATATCTTTATATATAAAAAAAACAAAGTAATTCAATTTTACAAACAACCTTTGGAAAAGGTTGCGCCAAAATACAACCAAACAACCTTTGAAAAAGGTTGTTTGGTTGATGTTAAGCGTAATTCTTGCACAGACCAAAGCTCTTCCGGTGATATTTCGATATGCCATGCTTTGCTATACCCTCCATATGTATCTTGGTACCATACCCTTTATTAGAGAGTAAACCATAACGTTCATTTAGTAAAGGTTCGCTTGCGCACAGTTCTTCAATATAAGTATCGCGTGCTACTTTTGCGAGGATAGATGCCGCAGCAATTGCCGTGTAGACATTATCCCCGCCTTCAATACAGGTATGTGGTATTTGCTCCAACACCATATTATCTTTTACCATCATTAATGGTTTAAAATCATTGCCGTCAATAAGTAAGTGTATATCTTGATCTATTTTTTGTTCTTTGCATTTATTGATAACCGCTTTAATTGATTCATGCATGGCTTTATGTGTAGCATTGCGAATATTTATGTTATCGATGATCTGCTCATCTGCGTATGCTACATGCCAATAGAGCGCCTTACTCTTAATATATTCTGCCGCTTCTTTAATTTTCTTCACCGAGTGAAATTTCTTACTATCTTTCATAAGGGAGTGGTTAAAACTGTCATCTTTAGGTAGAATAACCGCCGCGGTATACACCCTCCCAAACATGGGACCTCTCCCGGCTTCATCTACACCAATTTCAATACTGCTATTTTCACTGAAATAATGTTGCAAAGTAGAAGGTTTTTTCTTTTCTTTATTTATATCTTTATTTGTATCTTTATTTGTTTTTTTCTCTCGTTTAATAACCGTCGATTTAACATTTTGTTCCGTCATTTTCTATTCTTATTCTTATACTTATCTTTATATATATAAATCAATTTATTTTATTAATATTATATATATAATGAAGTTTATGAATCCATTAAAATCTATGAATTCAGGAAAAATAATGAGTTTTTTGAAATCATTTAAGCACAATCATGCTTATATAATGCTATTTATTATTATATGTATAGCCATTTTTATATTTTCAATGTTCAATAACATGAGAGAAGGGTTTACTGATGAAGATGTTGATACTGTAACAATTGATTATGATAGCTCTTATATTGAGCCGGCTGATAATAATGTATTATGTGAAAAACCCCACAAACATACTAAAAAATGTAGAAGAAAGAGAAAAAATAATGGTTCAACAGACAATAATGAGTCAACAAATGATACAACAAATGATACAACAGATAATGAGCCAACAGATAATAATGGGCCTCTAGGTATTCCGCGCAGTCAAATACCCAGAGGTGACGAGGACTTGTATATTCTCAAATCGGATGTTGTCCCGCCGGTTTGCCCCGCCTGCCCGAATGTCACTGTCTGCCCTAATAGTAATAATAATAAACCACCACCCTGTCCTCCCTGCGCTCGTTGCCCGGAACCGGCGTTTGATTGTAAAAAAGTCCCGAACTATAACAGCAACAATAGTGAATATTTACCGCGACCGGTCTTGGCGGATTTTAGTCAATTTGGAATGTAAAAATCACCACTTATGTATGTAAAACCACTACGTATGTAAAACCACTACGTATGTAAAACCACTACGTATGTAAAACCACTACGTATGATAAAATAATATTAATATTTGAAAATAATATTATTTTTTAATTAATGCCTACGGGATTTATGCTTTCTCGTCTTACGAGATTTGCTCTTATGCCTTCTCGATGTTTTACGCTTTCTAACCGTACGTCTTTTTCTCCCACCAAAAGATTCACTCAATGCATAACCATATTCTTTGGGTTCTTCTTCTTCCGCTACTTCTCTTTCTAATTCTTCTACTTCCTGCCTTAATTCATCTAAATGTTGTTTCTGTTTAGGCGTCATTTCTAAATCAATTTCCCGTTCGATAGCCTCATCAATAATGGCTCTGATTTCATCATCGTTCAGTTCGGGTTTTGCTACTGCCTTACTTTTCAAAGCGCTTCGCATTTTGTCAGTACAGTACTTTAATACATTGTAAATAGCAGTTTCATAACTCATATAATTGCCTAAAATTGCTTGGCGTTTTAAATAAAATCCGACCGTAGTCGTTAATCCTGTAGAAGCTATTATTTGTGTGACTATTAGATTGTACCGGGTTTGAATAGCCATACAGGATTCAATGCCTGTAGGTAAAGCACTAATAACTGCACGAAATGCCCATTGCAGGGAACTGGTATTTGAACATAATTGTGGAATCCATCCATTAGCAACTAAATAAGCTTCAATTGCGGGTGCAATATAACAATATAACGCACTAGAACCGCCAACAATCGTTCCCACAGCGATAATATGAGCTAGTGCAGTTAATAACATACTTTTATCTTCTTCTGCTAATTCTTCTACTGGTTCTTCTACTACTGCACGTCGCGGTGGCATCCCCCCTCGACGCTTTCGATTTCTCCTACTAGCGCGTTTTTTAGAACCACCACTTTTTTTAAGGCCGTCGGCCATTGCATCACTTATTTCCTTTAATTCTTTACTCATACGCGGATTAGCTTTCGCCAGTTCGGTGAATTTTTCACGCATTTTATTCAACGCATTTTTTTTAGTAGGACAAGAACTATCCATTTATATATATACTTTTAAAAAAAGTATAGCAAAACCACACTTTTAAAAAAGTATAGCAAAACCACACTTTTTGGTTCAACCTTTTCCTAAAAGGTTGCGTGTTTTAATACATTTTCTATCAATTTGCAAAGTTTTACATTTCTCTTCTTGAGGCACAATTTTAATAACGCATTTGGCTTTCTTTCCGTATAAAGGTTCTGTACAGCCTTTCTCTTTTTTCTTCTTCAAAGTTTTATTTTTACTTTGTTTTAACATTTCTGGTGTTAATATTTTTGGTTTTTCATCTGTACAACGCGATCGAAAATGTTCATACCGTTCTCTCACATCACAATATGTTAAACCTGATTTTTTTCCTAAAAGTTTATTAACTGTTTCATGTAATTTATATATAAAACGCGAAAAGGTATTTCTATCCTTCATATCACTCATCTTTAATGGGTTGGATTTTAAATTCGTCTTCAAATTTTGCCTACAGTATTTGCACGGCAGGACATTTTGTAAATTTATAATAAAATCCTGATAATGTTGTTTATCTTCTTTGCTGGGATTAACGGGATAATTAAAGGACATTGTATGCAAAAAATGCCACATGCTCGGTCCCCATATTGTCGTTAACATACCATCACCACTCGAGTATTCTTTCTTTTTAAAGGTTCTATTTTTAGGATTAACAGTACGCATATTCTAGTTATATAAAGGAGAGAAAACATATAATACAAAATTTTATATGTTTATTTTAGATTCATGATAGCCGTATAATAACTAACATCATTGGTGTAATTCTTCCTCAGAATCTCTACATATTGTCCTGCTTTGTTTTTAAAGAGCATTATGTATAATCAGAGAGATATGTTTATATTGTTTAAATTTATAATTTACGCATACGTATGGTTTTCTTACTTCTTATAATTTTCCTTATACTTCTCTTTCTTATACTTCTCTTTCTTATACTTCTCTTTTTTTTTATACTTCTCTTTTTTCTTATACTTCTACCTATATTCTTTCCACCCCACCACCCTTCGCCATGGGCCTCTCGACGAATGGCGCGTTCGCCTCGGGGTGTCAAAGTCGGGTCGTCAAAATTAGCACACGATAAATCTATCAAGAGAATATGTTTAACACCCTGTTCTGCTACATTAAGTACGAGGGATTTTAAATCTGTTTCATATGGAGGACGAAGAGTACTAAAATAGTCTACTTCTCCTTGCGGGGTATTTAATAGTAAAATTTTATCATAGTAATTTGGACTTAATTGTTCTACACTATATATTTTATTTAGAGCAAACGTATAAGGATTGTGCGTAGCACTTGTATAGGCTTTATTATAATGTGTATTGAAAGAGTTTATATATGCCGTTTCTTCATCGTCGTTATCATCTACATTTAAAGTATTACGATCGATATTCGTTAAACGTTTGAATTCATTAGACAAATATTTCACCAATACAGGAGATATACTACTTTTATTACTTAAATCGTACATAGCTGCCATTTCTTTTGTTCTCTTCACAATTTTATTGGCGATGTTCACAGACAAATAATTACATAACCCCGGTGCAACGGCATTTATCCGTGTTAAAGTCATGCCATAAGGAATCCCAAATATATCGGGTTCTTTTCGACCATCAACTGTGGTATCTATTGCTATCCGTCCATGGGATGTAATTACAATGATGAGAGTTTCGGGATATGGTGTATCCATTGTTATATTATAATTATACATTTAATTAGCAGAAGTGTTTTTATATTTAAAGATTGTAAATTTGGTGCAACCTTTTCCAAAGGTTGCGTTTAGTAATCTCTTTATTATTTATGTAAACATATTATATAATGTTTGGTTTAGATGCCGTGAAGAATATGTTTTCCAGTGTCGGAAGTTATAAAAATTTCATTATTATATTCATTCTTACAATCATTTTTATAGTAGCGGCGATTTATACTTACCGGCGTTATGTTTCTCCCAAGATGAATCCCAAATTTGTGGCAAATAGTGAATTTTTACCGGAAGAAGCTAATAACAAACCGTCGGAGGTGGCTGAACTGTATTTCTTTTATACCGAGTGGTGCCCGCATTGTAAAAAATCCATGCCTATTTGGCAGAGTCTAAAGAGTGATCTCGATAATAAGGAATTTAAAGGTGTGGTATTAAACTTTATTGAAGTCGACTGTGATAAAGATACGGCTTTAGCCGAAAAATTCAATGTACAAGGTTACCCTACGATTAAGCTGGTAAAAGGCAACCAGGTCATCGAATATGATGCTAAACCTTCTAAGGATACATTAATGGAGTTTTTACAAACATCATTATAAATGATGCAGTTTTACAAACATCATTATAAATGATGCAGTTTTACAAACATCATTATAAATGATGCAGTTTTACAAACATCATTATAAATAATAATAACATATTTATTATTTTAAAATGTCGGATTATCAATAAAGGCTTTTGGTACCGCCTTGACGCTTTCCCCTTGTAGCATGAATTGATCAATAATATACATCCCCATAATAGCGCTAATATACACAATAATTGTATCTCGCATTAAGAGTTTAATTGGTTTATTTTCTTTTAAGACAAAGCGCATTTCCCCGAATTTTATTAATAAATATAAAACAGCTATAATACCCGCTTGAACAAACATATTATTCATTTTATAATATAGAATGAATAATGTATTCATGGATTTTACGCACAACCTACTTCGTTTGAACATTTAAAAAGGTTGGAATTTGGCGCAACCTACTTCGTTTGAACCTTTCCATCGGTTGGAATTTGGTGCAACCTACTTCGTTTGAACCTTTCCATCGGTTGGAATTTGGCGCAACCTTTTTTAAAGGTTGTTAGGATAATATCTCTATATCATCTAAAATTGGCGGTGGCAAAATATTTAATGGCCGATTCAAATCATTTATATCCGATATATCTAAACTTATATTGCCACCTATTTTAATTCTTTCATCATCGTCTTCATCGTCGGAACTGGCTTTCAATAAGGCTAAAGTTTCTAACCGCTCGATAGTTTTGGGGGCATCTACCATGGTTTCAACGCCTTTTACATCCACGGCTTTATCGACATTAGAAAAGCTTAAACGGGTTTGCGATTTATCTACTTCATTTGTTTCTTTTACAGCCGGGGCCTCTGTGTATTGTTCCTTTACTTGCACAGGAACAGGTGGCTCCGGTTCTGTCTCTTCCACAATCGGTATTTGCTCTTCCACTTCGCTAACTTCTACATCATTTTCATCCGTTTCATCCATATACGCCCGCAGAATAGTTTCTACCGGAATACTTTCTCTCACAGAATTCATTATACATTCTTTGATAATTAATTCTAATTCACGATTATGCTTTTGAATCTGAAGCGGTGCGATATTTTTCTCAAATAAATAAATATTTGTATATAATTTACGTGCAACATTCGAATACACCTTGTGAATAAAATCATCTACGGAAGGCACGTCAATATCGACTTTCTTTTGTTTTTGTCCTACCCGCACACACGTTAAAGATTTCAACTGAATTACATGGACACACGTAATCAATTCTTCCAAATAAGTACAGCCTGATGCTTCGACAATCCGTTTACGCTCAGTTTCAATAATAGTATTATTCCATTTGGGCACCCGACTGAGAAACGTTTGAAACGTCATTAAATATTTATCGAGTTCGTCATTTTCCCTGCATAAATTGTGGGCTTCTTCAAAGATGGATTTAATGCCTTGTATTGTAACCGGGGTTAGAATATTTACTAACCTCGCACACCATTCATTCTTTGAATCACTGAGACTATTCATCGAATAATCATCCATTTTACATATTTAGAATATTTTCTAAATATGAATTAGAACGTACTTAAATATTTGTTGTTGCATTAGGCACAAACATAAAAGTAAGAATAAATGTCATAAACAGTTGCTCATTTCTAAATTCACTCTTTATCTTATGAAATAACATTAAAAGTTTATAAGTTTGTAATGTGTTATCTGCTTCATCTTCTGCTTTTATATTCTGTTCTAAAAAATGCATTAAATCTAAACCACTGTAACCTTTTTCATATAATTTATTAACGAGTTTCACAATAATAGCATTAGTTACTGTTATAGTAGAAAGTTTTGTCAATTCTTGGTGGAGACCCCCACACCCCCCTCCTTTATTTTGGGGGAGACCCCCACACCCCCCTTTTTGTTGAGTTGTTTCTCCTTTATTTTGGGGGAGACCCCCAGACTCCCCTCCTTTATTTGTTATATTATTATTGTTTCCATATAGGCCTCCTTCTATATTTGGTGTATCGATATATATTTCGCAAAGTCGCGAGAGAATAGGTTTTAATAAATTATATTTATTTTCCACAATAATAAAAAATCTTGTATTATGACTAAACAATTCGATGCAACGGCGCAATGCAGATTGGGCATCAGTAGTTAATTTATCTGCATTAGTCAAGACAATTGTTTTAAAATGCCCCGAACCTTGTATATTAACATTGGTTTTCGCAAAAAACTTTAATTCTTCTCTGATAAATTTTATTCCTTTGCCGTGAGCGCAATCTGCAAACATGGTATAATTTTTAATCAATTGTTTATCATTCTCGTAAATATCTGATACAAATTTATAGACTAAGGTTCTTTTGCCACTACCAGCGGGTCCATGGAATAAAATATGCGGTATTTTATTTTGTTCTATAAAATATGCCAATTTTTCTTTTATAGTCTTGTGTAAATCCATATAAGCAATACTTATAATATATGTTTAATACACTTTTTCAACCTTTAAAAAGGTTCAAACGAAGTAGTGATAAACTTCAACAAAAGTTATTATTCTTCATCGCAATCTTCATCCTCTTCATTATGCGGGCGTACCATATTTTTTCTTCCTTTCAAGTGCAATTGTTTATTACGTCCATTACTTTGTGACTGTGGATATGCCGCTCCGATAAATCTTATATTTAATATGCCTTTTTTCCCTTGTTTTCCCATAGGACCCATGTCACCTTTGGGACCAGCCGGACCCATCAGACCCACATTACCTTTGGGACCCATAGGACCCATCTGACCCATATCACCCTTTGCGCCCATACGTCCTATTGCGCCGGCAGGACCCATTGCACCGGCGGGACCCATTGCACCGGCGGGACCCATTACACCAGCGGGACCGGCAGGACCCATTTCACCAATAAGACCAGCAGGACCCATTGCACCTGCAGGACCCATTGCACCTTCAGGACCCATTTCGCCTGCAGGACCAGGTGGTCCTGGTTCAGGTATAGCAGCAGCCATTACAGGTGTAGGTGCTTGAGGCGGTGTTTGGATAAACGTATAGGTATATATCAAATCAGTTCTAGAGCTTATAATGGGTTGTGATGTCCATACGACAGTTCCTGTCGCATCTTCTAAGGTGAAAAAATAACCATTTGAACGTTCTACAAAATCCGGATCCCCACGATTATAATAGACAATTTTACTTAAATTCACAGCTCGATCTAAATCTAATTTCCAAAAATTATCTGGATTCGGAGGAAATCCAGACAAAAACGCCCCCGCTTGACTCATATTATACACCGTTCTCGCCTCTAAAACCCCATCAATTGGAGCCACTATAGAGGTATTTGCATCCAATGGCGTGTTAAGCGGATTTATGGCCGTCGCCGTCCCTTTTGGGGCAATGTTCGTATTGGGGTCTTCGGTTGTATATACAGCCACTTGCGAAATTTGCAACTGCACTGCAGTACCTTGGTGAAACGTAATGGATTTTACTTTTGCATCCAATACTACTGGCGGATTCTCAAATCCTTCATACAATACGCCCTTCAGCGCGAGGCCAATCAATAATATTAAAGCTAAAAAGAATAATCCTTGAGGTTTCTTAAATATATTACTAAAACTCTTCATTATTGTATAGGCCATATTTTTCAACATTTTGATACACATGTTTTTTATATATAATAGTATAATTATTTTTTATAAGTTTGTAATATACTTCATCTACTACGTTTGAACCTTTCCAGTTAGAAAGTATCTCTATATGCCCCATAAGCAAAATATATACCACAGAGAATTAAGATAAAGGCGGAAAAATACTTTAATATATAGAGTTTTTTAATGTCCTTTAAATATATATTTATCAAAGAACCTAAATAGGAAAATAATATATATGCCACCGTTAAGACTAAGCCAATTTTATAATCGACGTCCTCATTTTTTGCATATTCTAATACCGCTAAGATAGAAATTGGAAATAAAAGCGCAAATAACGTGGTTCCGATATTTGTAGAGTAATCAGTGATAACGCCTAGTATATAAAACGAAGGGACGATTAGAAAAGCTCCACCCAATCCGGTAGCACCACCAATAATACCGGAAATTAACCCGACTAAAACTGTTAATATATAACGTTTACTTTCTCTCATTTATATATAACACAACCTTTAAAAACAACCTTTTTCAAAGGTTCAAACGTAGTAGGTTGCGCCAAAATAAGTAATAAAAGGCAGGTAACTTTATAGTAAAATTTATTTTTAATTTTACTATATATTTGGTTGTAATTTGGCGCAACCTTTCCCAAAGGTTGTTATCAAAGGTTTGTTAGTACCAACTTTGTAAACTCTGTGTATAAGGATTATTCTTAAAAGCCGTTAAAATATCCGGATTAATGCGTTCACAGCCGATTTTATCATTATCGTAACTCTGTTTATACCGTTCACTGCCGTTCATGGCCTCCGTCGGCACATAGGTAATACCCGCACTGGGTCCCGAATCTCTCACCCACAATCGATTATTGCATCGATCCGAGTCCAGGCGATTTACCACAATATTCTCATTTTGGTTAAAAATCGGCAGACCGCCCGGATTGGGGTGAAGTTTATAAGTTTTATTGACGTTATTGTGTTGATTATATGCCGACTCATAAGATTTCCCTGCCCCATAACCCGACGGCCCCGCAATACCGTTATATTTACAATTCGTCGTATCTCGTTCTTGTCTGACCGGTTGCTGACAGCTCACTAAATATGCATTGGCACTTTGTTTCTCTAAATTCAAATGGTTGCAATCTAAATTCGCCTCCGTCATTTCTCTTATCGTGGTCTTCGTGCGATCCGCCGGGTTATAGACAACCCCATTCGGCACGGTCGTATTATTGGCGTTCCCGTAAGGACGACCACTCCCAATGACATTTTCTTTCCTAGACGGGCGCATGATATCTAAAAGTGGCGACACCACTGCCTTCAGCATACTATTCATATAACCAAAGTTATTCCCCGTGTTGGTAGTCGAGCGATTGTTGGGGAGACTTTTGTAGCCTTGAACACCATAATCGGCCACCGTGGGTTTTGAGGATCCAATAGCAGAAGGGTTTGCAATATCATTCGGTGCTAACACCGGGCGCCGGGCCTCTTCATATTCACTTTTGTAATAACTGGCGTCGGTAGGATTTTGGCCATTCCCAAAATACTCACAGGTAGTTGACGTACGATTAACATCCTGTAGGAGTTCAATGCTCCGGGCTGTTTGCGCTTTTTCGATACCTGTCGTCGTGAGCCAGCGCTCCGGTCCGGTGGGATAATACGTATCGGGCGAATATTTTTCCACCTTGCCTTGGGTTTCGGTCGATGGACTCAATTTCACGTAAGAATCCCCCGGACCTTCGTGTCCCTGCAAACTAAACGTCATCTTCGGATTGGTGTCCACCCGCAATTCATTGACCGTTTTTGGGAGCCAATAATCCCGGGCTTCTAAACCACTGTTAAAACCATTCCCCCCTTCGGCATTATAACCCTTATTTAGTGCCGGAGCCACCCGAATTTCTTCCCAGGGTTTCACGTTTGACATATTCGAACCAGGCACCACACGCGACTGCATAAAATCACTCATGTTCGGCGACCCGTTTGCATACTGTAAATTACTTTGGGGTTCGAAGAGGGGCGCCTGTTCTTGTTTCTTAAACTGTTGGGAACCGACACCCATGATATTATCGAGGAGCCCTTCCGAGACATCGCGGTTAGCCGTGGCACCCTTGACTCTTGCCCCGAAAAAAGGCACCATATTATTATGTTTAAAGTTATCAATTTCAAAAGGTTTGCCGGTGAGGGAATAGTTTTGCTGTACACTGCCGCCGACGCCATATTGCGTGGCATTTTTAACTTCTACTTTCGCATAATTATTTGTACTAAAGTATTTATCCATGGGTTGCGTTGATTTGGGATACTTTTGTACATTGGCGTCGGTGACGGGCATGGTAACGGGGTAATTAATAGCAGGCTGTTGCGGATTTACATATGGGAGGGCATTATTTACACCGGTCATATTTGTATAATTCATATTAGAATTATTCATATTTGCATAACCTTCTTTCTTCTTTTTATCTTGATTGGACATTACATACATACTTCCTAATGCTAATAGTGGGATTGCTAATTCAGCCATTTATATATATACTTTTAGAAAAAGTATGGCAAAACCAACCAACCTTTTAAGAAAAGGTATGGCAAAACCAACCAACCTTTTAAGAAAAGGTATGGCAAAACCAACCAACCTTTTAAGAAAAGGTATGGCAAAACCAACCAACCTTTTAAGAAAAAGTTCAAACGAACTGTAGTAAAGCAAACAAAGTATAATTGCGTAAAAATATATACTTTTTTAATAGTACATTTTTTGCTGTACTTTTTTTAAAAGTATATATTAAAATGGTCCAAATGACACAACAAACAAAAACTAATTTAATAATTACTGGTAGTACATTATTAGGGTCAGGGGCATTATATATAACAGGATGGACAATTTTTGGTGCTGAATTTGGACGTGCAATAAACAACTTTTCGAATAAGTTAGAAATAGATAATGTGTTTGCTAAAAAATCTGATAGTGTTAAATCTGGACTTTTAATAGGATTAGTTTGTGGCGGTGGGGTAATGTTATTAGCCGGCGCAATTATGCTCCCAATAGCTTTAACTGCAACGATAGAAGAAGAAAAAAAAGAAACAACTTTATAAAAGCATTGTTCGCGGTGGGCAAGCAATATAAGCATCTTTCTCTAAAAGGCGCGTATTCAAATTATTTTGAAAGGATAAGCACACATTTTCTTGGGGATTAAGGGGTAATGTATACCAATCCACTTGTTCTAAATCGCGGTACATCCAGGCGGGGTGCGTGACACGCGTTTGGTCAGTCATGGGTTGCATAGAGGGATAAGTAACTTTCTTTGTTTGAACTTCGTGCGTTTTATAATTATTTTCCCCAATACAATCGCGATTGGCAGAACGGGTTAAGCCCATTAAATCACTCTCTAAATTAACCGTATTGGTCATCAAATTAGAACCCCACTTTTGCATACGAAAATAAGGATCTTCCATGAAATATGGCTTGTCGCCATTACCCGGCACATTCAACATATATCTGCCTAAACCAGTCAATTCTTGTAAATCTTTTTTAATTCGACAGGGATCATCATGAAAACGAGTAAATGCCATTATATATGTACTTTTAAAAAAAGTACGACAAAAATATACTTTTACACCTTTGGACATTTAAAATGCCGATTAAAAATTGATACATATAAGTCCTACAATCACACATTATAGTAGGACTTATATGTATCAATTTTAAATTTCAATTGTGAGCGACCATATTTTATAGGGAAATCACAAGTGTCCTCATCTATTTCTCGCAGTATTTTCATTTGCGAATAAGAAAAATTCGCAATAATTATTTCTCCTTTTTTCCTTTCAAAATGTAAATTAACGCCGAAATATTTACGTAAAGTAAGAACAATAAACCGAAATAATGTTCTTGTTTCATTATTTAGTCCTTCAAACTTGTATTCCGTTCCATCTTTTGTAAAAGTGGGTGTAATACAAATATCATAATGTGTCGGTTGGTAAAGTGTTGTCATATTAAGTAATTTAGTATATTACTCTATATTAATATTTTATTCATTATAAAAACGGCATTTTAAATGTCTAAAGGTGTAAAAAAAGTACGACAAAAATATACTTTAAAATATTAAGTCATTTATTAGAAAGCGTACTTAAGTGGTGCCTACGCCTGCTGGGTAATGCCGGGATTGATGTAAGTAACGTCTAGGTGGAACTAGGAGGGACCCCCACAAACCCCAGCAGGCGTACGCATGTGTAATTATTAAAGCGTATTGCCTTAATAATTAAAAGTATAGTTTTGCTACACTTTTTCAAAAGTGTCTAGATTGGATACGGTCTTTGCTTATTCTCTATGACTAAAGGTGCTGGCATAAAGAGGGGCACGGTATTGAAATATTTTATGGTGGGAATCGTTTTCATTTCGGGTGTAACAGGTGCTTGGGGATGGACTAAATTCGTCGAATTAATACCAAATAAAGCGGATTCAATTTCAATGGCATTATAAGCAAATGTCTCTCTTGGCATTTGACTTGGATTAAAGCCTAAACAAGGTAAAGCATCTTTATAAGCTTTGCCATATTGCGAGTTCTTATATAATTCATAATTGTTGGTTAATTTGTTGTCACGTTGTTCTAAATAATAGTCACCGGGCATATTTTTATTTCTTGTGGAGGCCATATATACAACCTTTAGAAAAGGTTGCGCCAAATTACACTTTTAAAAAGGTTGGATTTTTCACTATATTTGCACTGTGTTTTGTCTCAACCTTTTCTTAAAAGGTTGTTTTTAAAGGTTGTTTAACATATTATTCAATGAATTATCTTTTATTGTCCAATCATGAATAAAATCATAAATACATCTATGAAATAAATCAAAATATTCAAACTTGAATAACAGGCTAAAAAGGAGTAATTTTTTATCTAACTCTCTATATGTCTCATTATCATTCTCCATATCAATACTTTCCTGTGTCATATTTATCAATAATTGTAAAGCTTCTACTTTTGCTACTTTTTGTAAAATTGTTTCCAAGTGTGTATCTGTATTCATTAAGGTATATAAATCATATAAAGTAGTATTAACTTTATCATCATCCCAATTGTCTATTTTAAAGGCTTGTAAGAGTTGAATTTTATACAATTGTTCTTGTTCTTCTGGTGTATCCATTTGTTTATAAGTGCAAATGAATTCGGAATCATACATATATAAATTATAGCAATTTATATCTAAATGTTTTTCACCAACCTTTAAGAAAGGTTGGATTTGGTCCAACCTTTCCTAAAGGTTGGTTAGTTTGGTGCAACCTTTCCTAAAGGTTGTTTAATAGTGCGTTTTACAATTACTATATTCCTTATCGCGTATTAATTCACGCGAGGGTAAACCGCCACGAATCCAACCATCCGCCGCCACACTTTCCACTAAATTCGCCGGGTTCGCAATCGTGGCCTTGAGTGATGGCACCAACGGCGTAAATAAATAGGGCCCATAACTAAATTCGCTACTAGGGTAAGCACTTTTCCGATTATTTGCTAAATCGCCTTGCTGAATCTGGGATTCGAGAACGGCGTTACTCTTCCCGCGACCGAGAAAAGGGACCGTCGCAAAAGGCCGTTGCAATAAACTAATCCTACACTTCGGTTTAGAAATATCATTCAAAGTCAATTCCGAATTTTCGTCGATATTGCAACCGTTAATGCCCACCGTGTGACTGCCGGTAAAATTCACGTTGATTTGACTGGTGGCGAATTCAATGGCATTGCTCATCGGACAAGCCGGTCTAAAGTTATCCAACATGTATGTGGAGGCCTGGGAATTCTGCAACGTGCGTTGGCTTTGGTCACAACGGTCATCGCCTAATCGGGACGTTTGATAGAATTTATAATCATAAACAGAAGCCATTATATATATGTACTTTTAAAAAAAGTACAGCAAAAAAGTACTTTTAAAAAAAGTACAGCAAAAATATTCTTTTTTAAAGTTAAGAAAAATATTCTTTTTAAAAAGTACTTTTAAAAAAAGTACAAGTGAAACAGATACAGCAAAAATATTCTTTTAAAAATAATTGCAAAATATAGTTCTTAAAATAATATTTTGCTGTATCTGTTTCACTTGTACTGTTTTGCTGTATCTATTTCACTTGTACTTTTTTTAAAAGTACTTTAATAGTTCGTCCACCTGGGTGGTGCATTTCGTGTGCAGGCCGCTTCATTATTCGTTTCATCTCTGCAGGAGATCATATCGCCATAGCAAAACTCTGCAAAAGAACCCTGATCATTGGGTATAGTAGTATTGGCAGTGGCGTACCATGTTCGCATTGATTGATCAAAAGTATAACTATCGCCTAAATCTTTAAACAGGCGTTGGTCAATATTGGGGTCATCAAAGTTTTTCTTTACCATATCGATTGTTTGTTTATTAATATCCGCGTCTACCTCAGGATTGAAAGCGGGGGCAGCGGGATTACGATTGGGGTTGTCGGCAATTTCTGTTAATAAGACATTCATTGCGGGGTTAGTAATGGCCGGTTCTGTAAAGTGTTGTTTATTCTCCTGATAAACCGCTTCATTATTATACATTTCATATTTCTTGTACATGTCGGCATTCATAAACCCTTCTTTACTATCTGTTCCTTTTTTTGATTGGATTTTTTGTAAAACAATTATTACTACTAAAGTTACCACACCCGTTATAAGAAATTTTCCTTTTCTAGTTATTAAAAAGCCGATAATAGTGAGTATTATTATTAACCGGGTAATCGCGTTTAATTTACGGTCTGCAGACATTGTGGGTGCCGGCCATATTTCTAATATATCTGTTTGTTTTAAAAGTATAGTGGGATTATTCAACCAAAATGATGTAGCCATATATATATACACTTTTAGAAAAAGTGTGGCAAAACCAACCAACCTTTTATCAGCGAAGCAAGTAGAAAAGGTTCAAACAAAGTAGACTGCGCCAAAATTTACAACCAACCTTTTATCAGCGAAGCAAGTAGAAAAGGTTCAAACAAAGTAGACTGCGCCAAAATTTACAACCAACCTTTAAAAAAGGTTGAGCTAAATTTACAACCGACGGAAAATGTTCAATTTAATCTTCAACTGCGTTTGTCTCTACTGCTGTCGTTGCGTCTGCCACTGTCGTTGTCTTGTTCTTCTTCTTATTTTTCTTCTTCTTTGCTGAAGGAGTACTATTCGTTTCTGAAGGTTTTACACTACGTTCTACTTGTTCACCTTTACTAAAGACGAGATTTTGACGTCCCGCCTGGTCGACACCGGCGGATTGTAAGCTTGTAGCCCTCTTCTGTTCCAACTTTGCTAGTAAGCGCTCCTTATTCTTGGCTGCCTTCAAATTTCGGTCTAAGTTTGCCTGCATCGCACTCGTATTGACTTTGCCTCCGCCACTTCCCCCCGGCATCATATGCCCCATACCCATTTTTGCTAACATGCTTTGTAAATCGCCCATTCCCGGCATCGATTTCATTTTTTGCATAATATCACTGGCTTCCTGGAGTAACTCGCTTTCCTTCATATCACCCGATTTCAACTTATCGTCCAATTTATTCCCTACATTTTTAACCAAACTCATTAACTTGGCGGGATTTTGAAAGAGCTTCTTAAAAACATCATTAACTGAACCGGCATTTTCCATATCCATATTGAGGTCAGCCGCGGTTTCTTCAGCAATTTCACGCGCCAAATTTCCTAATTTACCATTCATCATACCCGTGACGTGATCATGAATATCTTTGGGATCGGGCAAATCATCCAAGTTAATATTTGGAATCTTTTCCTCTTGATTAGAACCATCTCCTGTACCTGCACCTGCACCTGCACCTGTTTCACCTGCACCTGTTTCACCTGCACCCGCAAACACATTTTGCATCTGATTGATGGTTTCTTCCAACTTATTCTTAAACTCATTTTCATCAATCGCTTCAAATAACTTGGCCGTGTCCCCAAAAGACGAACCATCTGAAATCGTCGATACTAAGGTAAAGAGTAACAGTTGCAAATATTTCCAAATGGTTTCTCTCGATTTATCACTTAACTGTGTATCAGCCCATAAGACAGCAAAGTCCATACCCGGCAAAAATTCTATCTTATTCTTAAATACATCATTATTCTGATAGAGAATATCAAAGAACCGTTCCGGATAGATTTTCTTGCAGTGTGTATAGACCCTAAAAAGGGCTTCTTCGCATTTAACATCACCTTCTTCATCAATTAATGTCTGTAAATCCGGATGCAAGGAGTTTTTTTGCTCAGGGAAAGATATAAGAATATCTCTCGTAAAATCGAGAACAATTTTTTTAATATCACTTAAGGCTTTAAGTTCCTCCGGCGTTTTTGACATGTATATATTATATAATTTGTAAGTTTTTAAACCAAAACTAATTATATAATATTACTCTTCTTCGTATAAATCACTAAGCTTCAACATATTTTGCATATATTTAATTACGTTAGCTTGTTCTAATGGGTTCATGTTGCGGACGGGTTCGCGTAAGCAATCGATTTTATCCAACATAATACTAGATGCGCCACCCAAATTTTGCATATCTTTATTATAGTCTTTCTCAATGAAGAAATTGATGTCACCGGCTAAAATTTCACTGCGATATTTGTCGACGACATGTTTCTTGTAGCCCTTGTAAATTAACTTGGGGGTGATTAGTAGTATTTGACCCATGGCTAATTTCAGGGTGAGAATATCTTTGTTGTCAGGAAAGACCCGGGCAATATCTTCCACGAGTTCTTTAAATTGTTTGTTAAAGACAGTTAATAAATGTGTCTTATCCATTACTATAATAGTATATAGAATGTTTAAATGCTTTTTTGTAAAAGAACAAACGTAAAAGAATAAAAACATAAATAACGTTTCAATAAAGTTACTTTACATGCAAATAGCGGTTATTATTTATATGTTAATGCTCATACAATACAAATATTAAATGTAATAACATAATAATAGCTGTTTATATTATAGTGAAAATCACAGGTATTTGATTATTTGACAAATCACAATTAATATATGTTTAAATTGTTAAAACGAATTTAACAATTCAAATAGTTGTTTTTGTTTTGATGCAATCTACTTTGTTTGAACATGTCAAACGGTTGTGTTTTTGCTACACTTTTTATAAAAGTGTGTTTAACGTTTAAACACTACATCAGAATTTCGCTTTGATTGGAGTTGTTCCATGGAGACGGAGCCCACCTTATCCGGTGTGTAATTATCCGGTGGGGTTTCTATATCGGCCGCATAATCTAAACTCGCATAATGGTGTTGTTGACGCATACCGCCATTTCCCTTGGCCGATAAAGCGTCCGCATCTTGGTCTAAGAAACTATAATTATCAGAAGCCACACCACCGTACCCGCCGCCCATTAAAGAAAAGGCTAAAGGTTCGCCATTATTCTTGGTGGCCACATTCGCCTGCATTTGTTGTTTGGGTTCAATATGTGTATTAATATCATTACCAAATAATACGTGATGATTTTTATTTAAGAGGAGTAAAGCGGGGACTTTAGTGACCGACGGCGGTAGTAAGATTTCTTGCCCATTCTCTAAAACAATGTAAGTGGCGCCATTATTTTTCTTTACACGTTTATCAATATTTATAAAATGTATATCATTTTTTACTTCACTCCATTTGGCGATATGTTGTAAAAGTGTTTTACAGTTATCACAATAATTACTATAATATAATATGCAACTCATTATATATTTTTATTATTTTAAGCATTAGTATTTAAACTTATTTATTTATTGTTTCACTTATTTATTGTTTCACTTATTTATTGTTTCACTTATTTATTGTTTCACTTATTTATTGTTTCACTTATTTATTGTTTCACTTATAATTATATTAACATACATGGTTTATCATTGCATTTAATACACTCGCCTTTACAGATAAATATCGGTTTTATTGTTTTTATATTTATATCCATTACCTATAATATCTAGTTATAAATAATAAGACAAATAAAATAAATCAACTATATTCTAGGTAAAATACTTTTTATTAAAGTATATTTTGCTATACTTTTTATAAAAGTATATATTAAAAATTGATTTATAATATAAACCTTAATTATATATTATATTAATAAAGATGGAGCCTGTTATTTCTAAATTGTCGGAAGATGAGAATGTATTGAAGTTCACTATGAATGGAATTAACGTCAGTTTTGCGAATGCCCTCCGACGAATTATGCTTGCTGAAGTGCCGACCTTGGTGTTTCGCACCACCCCCCACGAGAAATGTTTAGCCACATTTGACATCAATACGTGTCGACTAAACAATGAATTAATTAAGCAGCGTCTGAGTTGTATTCCTATTCATATTACGGATGTCGACTTTCCTTTTCAGGATTATCAAATGGAAGTCAATAAGAAAAATGAAAGTGATGCGATTGAATTTGTCACGACGGCTGATTTTAAACTGAAAAATATTGTTACTGGTAACTACATGTCTAAAGCCGAGACGGATAAAATCTTTCCCCCGAATCCCTTGACAGGTATGCATATTGATTTCGTCCGGTTGCGTCCGCGCATTTCGTCCGAGATTGACGGTGAACAATTGAAAATGTCGTGCCGGTTAGACGTGGGTATGGCCCAACAAGATAGCGCCTTTAATGTAGTAGCGACCTGTGCCTACGGGAACACGCCAGACCCAGCGAAAATAAAGAGCGAATGGACCAAGAAAGCGACAGAATTGAGCAAGGCGGGCTCGACCGCGTCAGAAATTGAATTTCTTCACAAAGACTGGCTCTTATTAGATGCAAAGCGTTTCTTCATAAACGATTCGTTTGATTTTACAATTGAAACCGTCGGTCCGTTTACGAATATGTCGATTGTCTATAAAGCCATTCAACTCATGTTAAAGAAACTCGGAAAATTTAAAACGACAATCGAAGGGGAACCCGGTTTAATTGCAAAGACCGCAACCACTATTGAAAACGGGTTTGATATCACTATTCCAAACGAAGGTTACACCTTGGGAAAGGCGATCGAATTTGTCTTGTACAACAATCACTATGGTAAGGCGTTAACATATTGTGGTTTTATTAAACCGCATCCGCATATTGACATTAGTAAGCTACGCGTGGGCTTTAAAGAGCAAATTGACACCGCGACCGTAGTGAGTTTCTTGACGAATGCCGCCGACGAAGCAATAAAAGTATTTGAAACATTGGCGACGATTTTTAAAGAAAAGTAATAAAAATATATTGAAAAATATGAATATTTATTTATAAATTTATAAATAAATGTATAAAAATTATAAAAAAATATATATAAAAAATATATCTCAGAAATTTTTCCAGGTTTGGTGATTCTTTTTCCATTTTGGACATTTTAAAAATGTCCTTTTTTCAAAAGAGGCCGTCCGGAGTCTAGAAAATCGTGAAAATGTGGTTTTGCTAGAAGAAGGTCTCATTTTAAAAATTAGGAAAAAATATTTGTGACCATACTTTTTTCAGAAATTATATATTTTTTATTAGAAAGGGTTTAGGAACTGCTTTAAATATCTTATAAAGATATAAACGGATATGGAAAATTCCCCAAAACACCCCAAAATATTCACATGTGATATTTGTCACATTAATACGAGCAATAAAAAAGATTATTTTAAACATTTATTAACTGCAAAACATATGAAACTTAATAAAAGATGCGAAAAGATACAAGAAATCCCCAAATTTCCCTTCTACTGTGACTGTGGGAATATTTATAAACATAGTTCTGGACTTTGGCGACATAAAAAATCATGCAATAAAATACCAGAAGAAAACGTAATTATTCAAAATGAACCCGACGATTTTAAAAATCTCACGAGTATGGTGATAGAATTAATGAAAAGCAATACAGAAATGCAAAAACAAATGGTCGAGATGTGCAAGAATAGCAATACTAATACGATAAATAGTAATAATAATAATAACAACAAAACGTTCAACCTGCAGTTCTTTCTCAATGAGCAATGCAAGGATGCCATGAATATTAGTGATTTTGCTAATTCTATCGACCTCCAGCTGTCAGATTTTGAGAGCGTCGGTGAGCTGGGATACGTGGAAGGCATCACAAAAATCATGCTGGATAAATTGAATAGTATGGACATTTACAAAAGACCGATTCATTGTAGCGATGCCAAGAGAGAAATATTATATGTCAAGGATGATGATAAGTGGGAAAAAGAAGAAAAGAATAATCCCAAACTCCGCTACGCCATTAAAACCATTTCCTTTAACAATATGAAATTAATGGGCTTATGGAGTAATACGTATCCGGAAAGCATGGATGGCGAATCGCGTTTAAATGATAAGTATATGAAACTGATTAAACAATCGACCGGCGGGAATGGCGAAATAGGCGATAGTGAAAACAAAATCATTCGACGGATTGCTAAGGAAATATTGATTGGAAAAAATAAAATGTAAATATATACTTAAATATATTTACTTAAATATATATACTTAAATAAATACATATTACGTAATGAGTTTGCTTAAATTATATTTTACTGCATTACCTATGATGTCTATATATTCCACTATTATAGGTATTGATACAGGAATTCGTGTGAGTAATATAAAGTCTGAGGAAAAATTTATTGATAAGTATTCATCCATAATAGGATATACAAGTCTAGGAATTATAACAGGCATCACTTATCCAATTAGTTATCCCTTGTTTGGATGTTATGTTTTATCGAAAAAAATGTAATTTGATGCGATATGCTACTACTTCGTTTGTATACTACTTCGCTGATAAAGCTCAATTTTGGCGCAACCTTTTTTAAAGGTTGTTTTTTTAAAAGTGATGTTTTGCCACACTTTTCTTAAAAGTGATGTTTTGTCACACTTTTCTTAAAAGTGATGTTTTGTCACACTTTTCTTAAAAGTGTATATATATGGAGGAATATTTATCAGGACCAAAAAAAACCATCATATTCACTATCGCCAGAATGAATCCGCCGACTAGTGGACATATGGGTTTAATTAAAGCTTTACTGCAGGCTAATTTAGAATTACCAAGAGATGACCCCGGGCACGGCAAAGTATATGTAATTTTGTCCAGTTCAGTTGACCCAATTAGTGACCCTTTATTATGCAACGATAAAAAAGTGTTGCTTATTGCCGAAGGCATGATAGAAAAAATAAAACGCGATAATCCCCAATTTAGTGGCATTGAGGTAATTATTTATTGCATGAGTGATACAGTCGAAGAGGATTTAGGCGCGCACCCGATTTTAAAGCATATTCGGCAAATTATTAGAAATGAGCAACCCACAGATATGAAGTTAATTATCGGGGCAGACAGAGGTATAAAATTTGATGAGTTTGACACGGTAATTGAGAATAATTATAAATTTGTAGAAGACGATATACGGAGACAAGGCGTTAAAATCAATGAAACAGTGCCGGAAATTAAAGCCAATATATTATCCCGCCCACCGGGTGCAATGTCGGCTACAAAAATGAGACGTTTAGTTGCAATAGGTAATAAAGAGGAATTTGTCAGTAAATCACTGGAGGCAGGTTTATCGGCACAGGATGCCGCGGAATTATTTGATAAATTATATTCGATTATTCGAGGTGGGATTATCGATATGGTCAAAAAAATACCAAAGAAGAATCTCATCCGATTCTTTAAACCGTTAAATACTAGTTTGGGCTTATCCGATGCGGACGCAATTGAAGTCATCAAAAATATAATGCTGGAATTGAAAGAGGATTTAGAATTGGGGACAGCGGATGATGTATTGAGACGTATAGAACAAATACGTTTAGCACTGGAAGAAGAACGGATAAAAGCCGAGGAACCCACGCCGGCGAAAAAACAAAGAACGAGAGGTGGTAAGCGAAGAACTAGAAAAAATAGAACCGAAAAGAATTATAATAATAAACGTAGTAATAATAAACGTAGTAATAATAAACGTAGTAATAATAAACGTAGTAATAATAAACGTAGTAATAATAAACGCACTACTTACAAGAAGAACCGTTATACTAGAAAATAAATTATTTTTTATTTAATTTAATTTAGTTAAATTAAATGCATAAGACTATAATTATATACTAATACTATAAGGTATGAGTGAATCTACTGATATACAAGAAATAGGACTACAATTAGGCGATATTATTGAAATCATCTCTCCATCTGACCCTGCACTAAATAATCATACATTTTATATTAAATACATCGATAAGACCAAAATTGTTTTAATGGAAAGCGGGAAAAATGAACAAACGTTAACCTTAAGTGAAAATGGTAAATTAGATAATGAATCGATTATAGAGATTAATATCCTCAATCGCGCGGAATCGTCCAGTTATGCACTACAAAACAACTTAATTCCGGGGAACTGGATAGATGTATATTTTAGCGGTGATGTGCCGACCATTATTACGGGGAAAATTACTAATTTGGAAGAAGATATGATTGAGATTACCACTTATCCAGAGAAAGAGGTGATTTTTATTGATTTTGGTTATAAAGGTATTCCTGAAAATATTCCTATTCTTAAGATTATTTTACGAAAGGCACCGGCAAGTAAAGCAGGTATAGAAGCAGGTATAGAAGCAGGCACAGAAGCAGGCACAGAAGCAGGCACAAGCGAAGCAGGCACAAGCGAAGCAGGCATAGAAGCAGGCACAAGCGAAGCAGGCACAGAAGCAGTTACAAAAGCACCTTTAGAAACACTAGAAAAAGAACCAGCCCAAAGTAAGATATCTGCTCAAATTCGTGAATTATTTATAAGTGCGGACCTAATACACTTTGGCGAAGAGTCGGAAGAAATTACTCAAATGGTAGAATTACCCGAATCAGAACAACGGTACAGCTTAGAGAAACAGACCACAGATTTATTAGATGAAATGTTGTCAACCATTCCCAATATAAAACGCACGGATCAAGTATTAAACAATATTCACACCATGATTGAACGTTTTAAACAATTGCGAAAGACCTTTTCTCTCTTTGACAAAGATGGGAATTTAACAAAACCGAAAATCCAAGGCGCGAATTATAAACCCCTAATAGAGACCTTACAGAAGTTCAATCAGAAACTGTATTGGCTGTTACCGGTAGTGAAAAATATTAAAAAAATATACGATTTCGAAGAACCCACTGAAGATTATATAGATATAGATGCCTTGAGCTTAGCGGATACCAGAAATGGCGAAGAAGATATTATCGCCCAGTATGTTGCTGGGAACATGCCGGATCAAGACAATAAATATGTCTATCTTCTCAAAGCCTTAAATCCTTATTTGACACCGTTTACCAATGACACAGACAATGCTAACGTATTGGCGCGAATAAAAGTTAATACTAATATTGCCACGATTGTAGATAACTTGGGGGATTTCTATTCCTCGGTTATGGCCAACAACAAAGATATTGTTAGTATAAATCGGCGCCGTTTCGTCATACAGGAATATAATTTGGGCATGAGCGGACTCGATATTAAAAAGTTTCGGGGAGGCGATACGGTTATTAGTAGGAAACACATCACCGAGAATGATACCATGGTTTTAAATTCCTTATTGATTTTACCCGAAATAACGGTGCGTTTTGCTAAAGTCAATCTGCCTTATACAAGTATTCTAATGAAAGCCAATTTAAACAATCATTTTCTCAATTATTGGCAATTTTTGAAAAATAATACAAATGTCAACACCACAGTGGTAGAAAATCTGGAAGAACCTTTAGACTATGAAGTGAGTGGCTTTTTAAAAACCGTCACGGATCTGCGTTTAGAGGAGAGTCTCCTGGAAGAAAAAGACGTGTACAGTAAATATTTGGAAGCTGTTATCCCGAAAACACGTTTTCTGTTCAATTTGATTAAACCGTATATCAACGATAATTTGACACTGCACGATGTGCTAGGGTATTTGGAACCGTTTATGGTTTACCAAGAAGATTTGTCTTTTATGCAATACCAAGAAATTAACGAGTATATTACTAAGAAAATTGGGGAACATAAAAAGAATTATTTACTCAAAAACCGAGAGTACAATGCTTTAAAAACGGCGATGAATACATTCAAACCAAAATTAGTAACATTATTTGATATAAATACGGCTTTAAGAGAATCGGTGCTCGGTGCCTATGGGCTAAATGATGCCACTTTACTTAACATGTCGAGTGAAGAGTTCATAGAAAAAATAACGGCTATCGATTGTGGGCGTCTTTATAATACAGCGATAGCTATGATTGGGTCAAATCTAATGATTGCAAATGGGCTAAAAGAAATCAACGACATTGAGAAATATGTTAAAAATGCTCCAAAGCCATCTACCGAACAAGCGCAGTGTAAAACTTATACCGCCATCGCGAAGCGCTATATCGCCTTGGACGAATTACAAGAGGACGATGACAAGTATATTTATTTTGACAAAAAATACGATACTACGCATTACGAATTACTCGGGGAGTACCCAAAGCCCGAACCGACAATGACAAACGAAGCCTATATCGGGTTCCTAATAAATACTTTAATGAAAAAAATCGGCTTGAATGAAGGAAATGCGCGACGAGAAGCCCAGGCGATGTTAGCAGGAAAACGGCTGGTCGAAGACGGGGATTATGCCCTGCTGGAGACCGCGGAAGGTTCTGAACTAGCCGTCACGTATTACCGGCGCCAGAATAACGCCTGGGCCAGAGATGACACGATATCGCCCGATGTCTTTGAGGATAAATTGAAAATGATTTGTAATCTGGATGAAAAATGCGTCGAAGTGAAGGGCAAATGTGATACGATGGAAAACGGTGGAAAAGAAATAAAAGATGCGAACCTGAAACTGGTCTTAAAAGAGTTTGATGAGCACTTAAACGTGAATAAGGCCCTGGTCATAAAAACCATAAATGATGATTTGGCGGATGCGCTTAAACGCATGGGCATTTTACAGGATTTGATACATACGAAAACCTACAAGTATAACTATAAACACTATACGTTAGGGACAACTATTGAAGAAAGTGACGTGGTTACGTCGCCCTATTTACCCCTCCGTGACATTATTCTCGGACAGGCCGATTATGTGAAACGGCAACAAGATATTATCAAGTTTGTTACACATTTCACCAGAGAACCCGTGTTAGAGGAGAAGCCCTATTGGTTATATTGTATTAAGACAAACACACCTTTATTACCCACTTTTCTCTCGACATTGGCGAATGCTTATGTCTCACAAGACGATTTCCTCTATACCATTGAGAAAATCTGCAAAGAACAAGGGAAACTCAGCGATGACGGCGATTCGTGGGTTGATGAACACAGTGGTTATATCATAAAGAAAATATCCCTCAACACGGATGAAGAGTTTACGGAAGAAGGTTATAAAAATATTACACGCGCGGTCTTAGAAGCCGACGTCGGAGAGTCGATTTTAAACATGACAAAGAAGCACAAGATTTTTGTAGATCCGGAAACCGAGAAAATTTCCAATATTATAAGGGTGATGACGAATTTTATGGGGATTAATATGGATTCTTATAAAGATTTTATTATTCGGAATGTCCACAAGATCTTAGAAACGAAGATGTTGAGTGAAACGGTCTACAATAAACAATTGGAAATCGCGGCCTCCAAAGGGAAAAAGAACCTGGACGACTATCAAACGGCATATTATCAATTTTTGATATATTCCACCCTGGCTTATTTGTTTATTGCCATTCAGGCTTCTATTCCATCCATACGGACACGAAAAACGCACCCCGGCTGTATTCGTTCCTTCACAGGTTATCCGATGGGCGGCGCGGAAGATATGACCGGTATAACATATTTGGCATGTATTGTTAATAAAATTAAGAGCCCGATTGATCATTGGAAATCCATCCAGAAAATGAATGTATTGACCATTACCAAGCGCATTGAAACCCAAATTGCCAAGTTTATTTTACCCACAGAAGAGGTTCAAGAATTAATAAAATTGAAAGAGACGTATTTACTGTTAAATGTGGAAGATACTATACCCGATGAACATAACATCGCGAATATGACCCACTTTCTGCCACCCTTAGTGCCGATAAAACTACTCACGATACAAAACGTAACCGAAGCGTTTAATAAAGATTTACTCGAAGCCATTAAAAAAGGTTCCCCAAAACAAACTGAGATGCTAAATATTATGCGAGGGAAAATAATACAATTTGCCTTTGGTATCATCGAAAAAATTCAGAAGACGGTGCATAAAAAGGCGGCGATTATGACCAACAACGCGGGGGAACCGTTCTTAGAAAATGCGTGCTGTGATAGCACAGACCGAGAGAGCACGCTCCAATATTTTATTCAGGCCCAACCCGATATCGCCGTATATAATACCCGCATAGTCGAATTAGCAAATATCTTATATGATATCAATCGCACGGGCAAAGCCGGTATATTATTCGATCCTCGTGACACAAAGATTGTGATACCTCCCTTACCCGCGGAGTTCTCCGAAGAAACCATCTATAAAGCCTTTATAGTGTATTGTAAATACGGTACAAATCTACCCATTAGCGAAGAATTAAAAGCGATTTGTATGAATAAACCCGAAGACTTCAGCGAGAAAAATAGCTTAGCCGAACAAATTCGCAAACTGAAAAGCGAAGGACGCAATTATTCCCAGACGACTTTTCAACAATTATTAATGATCGTCAATAAACAAAATATTCTGCCGACCCCTAGACAAACCCTGACGGTGAATACGGTTCAAGCTTTAAAAGACATTCTCGATTCGTTAGAACAGCGCAATGTTGTCAATATCCCGCTCGCTTTTAGTGAGAAATTCAAGTTGGTATTGGAAAATTTTGAAATAAATAATTTAATAGAAAATACACCGGAAATGCGCACTTTTAATAATTACTTGGCGTCAACGAATGAGATCATGGTTGCAACCATAAATGAGTTTATAAAGAAAGCTCCGTCGATTAAGGAGTCGGAATATACGTTTTTTAAAACCTGTCTCGACACTATTACAGATTTCCAAGAGACAGGCGATAATCTCGTATTGGATAGTCAAGATGAAACGGTATTTAAAATGATGACTTTCATTAAGAATTCACTGAGAGTATTGACGCGTGAATTACCCAATATTATTATTAATGAAGTCGATAACGCGAACGTCAAGATTCCGAAACATTGGGGCGTCTCTGAACGGCACGCATCAGATATTCGGGAAATCATCAATAAACACTACGTGTCGCTGTATGAGTTTTATAAGGATGAAGATATTGTCTTAGTGTTGAAAAAATATATGCGCACGACAAGAGATACAGAAATATTGGCCAAGTTGACAGAGTTTTATGCCCCCCTGAAACTGGGCGATGATAAATATATTTATTCTACGATGGAACGGCGATTAGTGGTGTTGTTATTTAAATATTATTTTTATAGCACCGTGACGGACTTGATTAATCTGAAAGACGATGACGATGTCTTGCTCAGGCGACAAACCAAACCGGCAGTGGAGGAGGACGATGAGGAGAATGAACTCCGGTCCACTGAGATCGCGTTCGCTGAACAAAACGGTGAACTCACCGAATTAGAAATTATTCGCGGAGAGAAGAAAGAATTAGGGGATAAAATTGCGAAACTATTAAATTCATTTATGGGTATTATCTGTAATGATAAAAAAGCGGTTAATTATAATTATAAAAGTATGATGGATAAACTGTTGCGCTCGAGAGAAAAAGAAAAAACGGATATTACGGATTATTTGAAGAATAAAACAGACGAAGAACGGGAAGTAGAGACTATCTTTAAAAATCAGAAATTAGAACGGTGGAGTAAAGGGTTACAGAAAGGCTTAGTTAGTTATCAAAAAGAAACATACGATGAGGAGCGTAATAAAATGGAAGAGCAAATGGTTATTGATCAGCGGTTAAATAAGAATAAGGATATCAGTGAGATGAATAAGGACATGTATAATTTTGACCTGTTACTGGAGGATCAGGCGTCGGCGGAAATCGACGAAGAAAATGACAGGATCGAATATATGGGCGAAGACGCGGATTATGAAGAAATGGGATTGGACGGGGATGAGGAGTTTTCCTAACCTACCTTTTGTAAAGGTAGAGCCAAATTCAACCTAAACGACATGGTAAGTTTTGGCGCAACCTTTTTTAAAGGTTGTTATGGTGAGTTTTGGCGCAACCTTTTTTAAAGGTTGTTATGGTGAGTTTTGGCGCAACCTTTTTTAAAGGTTGTTATGGTGAGTTTTGGCGCAACCTTTTTTAAAGGTTGTTATATTAAAATGGCTCATCAAAACGAAAAAATAGAAATTAGTAACGTCACCCGAGAATTTATTGTAGATAAATTAGTGGAACCTTATTACCGAGACATGGTAAAAACCACGATTAATGGGAAAAAATGGTGGCGGACTATGGGTATTACCCTCGAAACCTGTTCAAAATTAATGGTAGCACTCGGTGGTATATTCAGTTTCTCTGCGGGGTTTTATCATGATGATACGCTAAGTTTTGTGTCCGGGAGTATTTCTTGTTTGAGTCTAGCTTTATTGCAAATTGCTTCCTTTAGTTATAAAGAAAATAAAAAACAAGGCGATGAGTTAAATATCTTATTAAAAAAATTAAATTTAGATACAGTGCCAACAATGCCACGAAGCGAAGATCAAGCTGTGTCGTCCCAACGTCAGCAGGTATATTCAGCGTATCAACCTCTTCAGTCTCCACAAAGAGGTTTAAATAGAATGGATACTGTTACATATGTGGATAATATTACACCTCCGCGTCGTAATAGTCTAAATTATCCTTTACATGCTAATAATAATAATAATACTGATTTAGATAGTACTATGTTATAAATAATAAAACTATGTCAACCAATGAAATAAATTCACTTAATAGAGATGAATTTATTTACACACAAGTCTTTAATAATTATAATATTCCGGTAGAACTTCCAATAGATTTTACTCTAGGAAGCATAGCCGAATGGAGTGAAACATGTAACAAGTTTAACAATGGTGAGATGATTTTAGAATTTGCCTTAATTTATATAGTAAATGGCAACATAATATGTAACAACTTGCACCCATTTTCTAATGAAAAATTGCACCCATTTTCTAATGAAAAATTGCACCCATTTTCTAATGAAAACATGTCCGAAATAATTGATTTATTCCACGCTCACAAAATAAATAACTGAAAAATAAGATAAAGTTGCAATAAATATTGCTAAAAACCAGACAGGAATAATAGTTTTATTGCGCGTACCGATGCCAAATTCGCGTAAACTACCGTTTTTATTAAATAAGAAACTGGGTTTAATGTACATAATTAAAAGATATAAACATATATATAAAAAAATCGCTACTGTAACAACATTTCGTCGAATAATACCTTTATTAATAAACATTTATTATTATAATATTATATAATAATAAAATGAAAAAAATAGTATTTAAATTTATTGCATTTATAGTTATTGCAATAACTCTTACCTTTTTAATAGTGCGAATGAAATATAAAATAGTCGAAGGGTATGGCGGAGGCGGGGGGCATGGTGGCGGGGGATACGGAGGCGGTGGACACGGTATGGGTGGACACGGTATGGGTGGACACGGTATAGGTGGACACGGTATGGGTGGACACGGTATGGGTGGACACGGTATGGGTATGGGTGGCTATGGAAGGCACGGTATGGGTGGACACGGTATGGGTGGACACGGTATGGGTGGCTATGGAAGGGGTGGCTATGGAAGGGGTGGCTATGGAAGGGGTGGCTATGGACAAGGAGCCGTTTATTACGATTATCCTTGGTATTATCCCTGGTTTTTAGTCGGAGATGGTTATTGTAAAACTGGGTGTGGATACGTAGGTAACGGGCAAGTCGGTTGTGTTAATCCAGGGTATGGTTATGATAGTTGCCAATTTGCCACGGATTGCACAGGGTGCTAATAGATATAACCAGTATTAATCTATTCCGTCGTAGAATATACCTTAGGTTTCACATTATCGGTGGCCTTTTTCTCTTCCAACTTTTGCTCATAGGCTCTGCGTCGCTTCTTCATCTCCTTCACGCTTTGGGAGCATCCCTTATTCACGACATAATTATAACTAACGGAGGTTACTAAAGTCCCCGTGAGCAGGTACCAAATATATTCTGACACGTTATCCTTTAATCTTATAAAACTCAGTAAGGCTTCTTTATTTTCTTCTGTATAACTATCCGGTTTAAAAATAGATTTCATATTTGTCCAAAACCGTTCAATATTGTCTTGTGTAATTTCGTTAATCAGTAAAGATTTATCCGAATAAATATGCTCTAAGGCTTCTCCCTCAGCTCCGGAATCTTTACCTAAATCAATCTTAGCTTTAAGAATGTCGTTGAAAAAATTTGTCAAACCCATAAGTTTAGCGATAGCATAGCCGAAAGTATTAGAAAATGGCGCTAACCAGCCGGGGAAAACCGAGAGAACAACATATAATAAGCCAAAAATAAAGAGCCACGGGATTAAAGTGATAAATAGTGCCGTATCATACTGTTTAGTTCCACACATGGTATCTGTTAAATTGAGATTGATGATAAATTGCCCTACCACTAACATTAAAATATATATGCCACCGTAAATTTTACTTTGCGTGGTATCGGTTATCTTATACTTTAAAATGAAATAGATAGTTGTAATAATAAAGAACCAGAAGAGAGAAGTAAAAGGATTGGGTACATTTGTAGTGGCAACCATTATTATATATATATATATAATGAATAATATCCTTAAACCGACTTTAATCGAACCGGGTGTTCGTTATTTTTTAAATGGCACGCTTAAAGAATGTCGTAAATTCAAAGACAATTATATTAGTGTGATTTTCAATATTAGCATGATTTTACTGCTCTTTTTAGTTATTGGAGGTTTCCTTTTATATCGATATAAAGGTAAACCTACGCCGGCGGAACTGGAATTAAAGAATCGACAGAAACAAGAATATATTGTGTCTAAACTTCAGCAACTCGCTTATGATAAGAAGAAAAATACACCAAATACGACAATGATCACGGGATTGCCAACATTTTAAAACAACCTTTGAAAAAGGTTGAACCAAACCAAACCCGATGGAAATGTTCAAACACTGAACCAAACCAAATATTTTGGAAAAAGTTTGGTTTGGTTTGGTTTTGTTTTGTTTTGTTTTGTTTGGCGCAACCTTTTCTAAAGGTTGTATATAATGGATAAGTCTTTAATAACTGCAATAGATAGTTACTATAAATTAAAACAAAAATATGAAAAACAGTTTGACGATTATAAGAATAGACTAAGAAAGAATGAAACCATGAATAAAGCCGAAAAACGACGTCTATTTTCTCAATTTCAACCGAAATGCGTGAATTGTGCAAAAGTGGGCGGGACTATATTCACCAATACTGACCGAGTATTAAAAGCTACATGTGGCGCTACCGAACCTTGTAAACTTAATATCGAATTAAGTGAAGGCAAATATGCGAGTGTTATTAGTTTAGACGAAAATTATAGTAAAAACGTGGATACCATAAAGACGAAAATTATTATGACAAAGCTCGATTTCTTATTTGGCTATATTAGCGACGAAAGTGTAGCCTTTGAGAATTTTGATAAGCTTCGGAAGAATTTAGGACAATATATGGAAGCTCAATTATTAATACAAAAACGTTATAATGAAGTGGCGCATAATCCGGAAAAGACCGAGGCTATAAATGTAGCCATAGGAAAATTATATGAAGAGATAATTGACGTTAAAAATATATATAAACTCTACCTAGAAAATCCTAGAGATGGTTATATTACTGATATGGTAGAAAAATACATAAATGTATTGCAACCTTTAGCGGATAAAATCCGTGATATGAAATATGTCGTTAATGTGATTGAAAAGGATGACACAAATGAAAAAAAGGATGATACTTTTTATTTAATACAAAAGGCATATACGGCTATAGATTTAGAGCAAGAGGTCTATGGCACTGCGAAAAGTGGTATAGTAAAGAATGTAATGTAAAGAATGTAATGTAAAGAATATAATGTAATAGTATGAATATAATATACTGCTAATGTATAGTAGATGTTTCTCAAATATATAAACATCAAAGTGTTTTTGCTCAGTTTAGCGGCTGGTCTATTATTTGTATATCTCTCGACACCGGATCCTACGGTTATTATTGTTTATCCCACCCCCGATAATGTGAATAAGATTAAATATAAGGATAAAGCTTCGAACTGTTTCAAGTTTTTAGCGAATGAAGTTATGTGTCCGAAGAATAAAAGTGATATTAAGATGATACCTTTGCAAAAGTAATGGGTGCAAAAGTAATGGGTGCAAAAGTAATGGGTGCAAAAGTTAAAAAATAAAAATATAATTAAAATATCACCTTATTATAATGATCAAGAAAATATTAGAGGCAATACATACAACAAATGGACAATATATTATATCTTTTATTTTAGGAATGGGTATGGCGAGTTTATTTAGAAAGATATGTAAGGACCGTAATTGTTTAGTATTTAAAGCCCCCGATTTTGATGAGGTCACCAAGAATGTCTATACTTATGATAATAAATGTTATTCTTTTAAGAAAGAAGCAGTGGAATGTGGACATGTAGAGAGAGAAATATCTATCTAATAACCTTTTAAAAAGGTTTGTTTTGGTGCAACCTTTTAAAAAGGTTTGTTTTGGTGCAACCTTTTAAAAAGGTTGGTTTTGGTTTTGGTGCAACCTTTTTAAAAGGTTGGTTTTGCGTCTAATTATTTAATATAATTAATGCCCTTATTATATTAAATATGAATTCAGCTATCGGAACAACCAGTATTGATTCTTTACCCACAACACAAATGCAAGGTCCACCGCAAGAGAATATTAGATTAGATATAGATAATTCTGTCGCGAAATTACAGCAAAGTCGGGACGCGGAGCTTCAACAAGCACAGCAGGGACAGGGGCAAGCACAGCAGGGCCAAGGCGTTATGCAAAATGCCATGAGCCAACAAAATATGAACCAATTTGTTAGTGGTTTACAACAGGCGAGTGCATCAGGATTGACAACCCTACCATCACGAGATATTCCCCAAACTCAATCACATTTAACCCAAGATCAACAGATGCAACCGAATTACGTCCCGCAAGAACGGCATAACACGGACTATATCACTGAACAACAATCAAACGAAGAAATTATTCGGAAACACGGCCAACGGGAGCAACAAGTGAATAGTTTAGATAACTTTTATAATAATTTGCAAACACCGATTCTAATTGCTATTCTGTATTTTCTCTTTCAATTACCGGTTGTAAGGAAAAATGTGTTTAAATTCGCCCCCGCTTTATTTAGTAAAGATGGCAATCCGAATTTAATGGGTTATGTGATTAATAGTGCTATATTTGCTGGACTCTATTTTTCAATGACAAAAGGTATTCATTATTTTTCCATCTAAACAACCTTTGGGAAAGGTTGTGAAAAAGGTTGGTTTGTATTAGTATATATTTTCTACACCTCTACATTATATGACTACATCATATAATATAGCATTATTGCAAGAATATATCAAAGCATTAATAGTAAATATAAATATACAAAACGTGCCTAGTGAAATAAATGTTATTTTTGATGGCGGAGCTTTTAATGGAGGTTTTGCCTTAGGCGTAGCCCTATATTTAAAATGTATGGAAGAACATAAACTGTTACACATAAATAGTATTTCCGGTTGTAGCATCGGTTCCGTATTAGCCATGTGGTATTTAACCGGATGCCCAGCAGAAGGTATAACATATTTTGAACAATTTATGACCTCTTATAGGACAAATGCAAATTTACATGCTTATAAATCGATTATTTTGTCGTTTATTGATGCAATATTTGAACATGGAAATGTAAATACAATGCTTCATAAATTAAATGGGCGGTTATTCATTACCTATTATAATGTTAAAACCCACAAGCAAAAAACCGTATCTAGATTCAAAGATAAAGCACATCTGGCCGAATGTATTTTGCGTTCCAGTCATATTCCCTATCTTATGGACGGGAATGCCAGTTATAATAAAAAATATATGGATGGAATATCGCCGTATATTTTTAGAAATGGCTTACCGAATTTATTCCTTAAATTAATTACTTTCAACAAATGTGCGCGGGCCTTTATGACTAAATCCGAGAATAATATTCATTATCGTTTAATAACGGGCGTAGCAGATGTGAATGATTTTTTCACTACTGGGTACTCGGATATGTGTAGTTTTGTAGATAAATGGTCTTATATAGATATTATTCAATTGCGCTTAAGGGAAATATTATTTTTTTTAATATTTTCTCTCATTGGGTGGATAATCATCCTGAAAACTTATTTGCCAAAAAGAGTTACAAATTCTTTACTTTATAATGGGACAATAAACTCGGTAAGTGGATTATATAATGATATGGTAGGGAGAGTGTTGTGTTAAGTTTGGCGCGATATTTTACACATTTAATAAACCTATATAAAAAGGATTTATTTATATATCATAACAGATGCAACAACAAGACTTAGACGCACTAACCAATATAATCGATAATTATAACTATGCAAATGAAGAACATATTACGCCAGAATCGCTACATGAAAAATTATGGTACGGATTCAATAGTCTAAGAAATGCTCCGAATAAAGAAGCGCTAATGGAAGGATGGAAATATAAGGAGACTTTTGTATGTACGGAAGATAGTCACAAAGAAAACAAATCTCATTTTAAGCTTATTGATGATTGGGAGCAAAGTTTCGTATTACACTTTTGGATGTGTATTTATCACTAGTCACAATTCGTTACACGTCACAATTCGTTACACGTCACAATTCGTTACACGTCACAATTCGTTACACGTCACAATTCGTTACACGTCACAATTCGTTACACGTCACAATTCGTTACACGTCACAAT